>JAEEGI010001590.1_pt1 | contig 56475 bp, 52 predicted proteins | sample 8958751 | NCBI WGS metagenome assembly JAEEGI01 (sample SAMN16246545, study PRJNA631951) | gut metagenome | biome: gut microbiome; feature: rumen; material: KS-attached | host: Bos | place: Iran: Karaj | collected 2018-10
AAAAGCGCTTCAAGGCGATGGGCTTCGACCGCTCCTTCCCGCCGGGAACCGCTCCCGAGGTGGACATTGCGTATCTCAAACAGGACCTGCATGTGGAGGACTGACGTTCGGGAGCTGACGCAATGAAGCCTGTTCTTTTGATCGATTTCGGCAGCACCTATACCAAGGTGACCGCGGCGGACGTCGACGCCCCGCGGCTTTTGGGTACCGCAAATTCGTATACCACCGTAGAAACCGATATCAACAACGGGCTTGCCGACGCGCTGATAAAGCTGGAAGCGCAGACGGGCAAGCTCGATTTTTGCGCGCGCTACGCCTGTTCGAGCGCGGCGGGCGGGTTGAGGATGCTTGCAAGCGGGCTTGTGCCCGAGCTCACTGCGGAAGCGGCGAAAACGGCGTCTTTGGGCGCGGGCGCGAAGGTTCTGAAGACATATTCCTTTAAGCTCAACGAGGACGATGCGGACGAGATCAAGGCGCTGAATCCGGATATTTTTCTGTTGGTCGGCGGCACGGACGGCGGCAACACCGAGACGATCATCCACAACGCAAAGGTGATCGCCGAAATCGGCGGGGACTACCCCGTCATCTTGGCGGGCAACCGCAACGCGGCGCGTACCTGCGCAAAGATCCTGGAAGGCCGCGAGGTGCACATCACCGAAAACGTCATGCCGTCGTTCAACGTGCTGAACACCGAGCCGGTGCAGAAGGAGATCCGCGAGGTCTTCCTAAACCGCATCATTCAGGCAAAGGGGCTCTCGAAGGCAACCGAGCTTCTGAACGGCATCATGATGCCGACGCCGAGCGCGGTCATGGCGGCGATCAAACTGCTTGCCGAGGGTACCGAGACCCAAAAGGGCATCGGCGATCTCGTGGCGGTGGACGTCGGCGGCGCAACGACGGACGTATACTCCGTGGCGGAGGGACTTCCGGACGATCCGCGCACGGCGCTGCGCGGCATTCCCGAGCCGTACATCAAGCGCACGGTCGAGGGCGACATCGGCATGCGGTACAGCATCCGCGGCATCGTCGACGCGGCGGGGCTCAAGAAGACCGCCGAGATCGCGGGCATGAGCGAGGATCGTCTTGATGCGATCGTTGACCTGTTTGCAGCGCACACCGATATGCTGCCGTTTGACGACGAGTCGCAGCGCGCGGACGAAGCGCTTGCGAGCATGGCGGTGCGGGTCGCAATGACGCGGCATGCCGGAAGGCTTTCCGAGATCTTCGGTCTCGGGGGCTTGCAGCTCATTCAGACCGGCAAGAACCTTTTGAACGTGAATCAGTTCATCGTCACCGGCGGTTCGCTGATCCACACGAAGAACACGGGACGGATCGCGTCCTACGGCTTCTTTGATCCGGAGGATCCCGGTTCTCTGAAACCGAAGAAATGCGACGTGCTTGTGGACAGAAGCTATATCATCGCCGCTATGGGACTTCTTTCCCAGTATTATCCCGACGCGGCGCTCACCATTTTGAAAGAGGAGTTAAAGAAAGATGACGGTACAAAATAAGCGTATCCCGGATGATCAGTTCAATGCCATCCGTGAAGAAGTTCTGAAGCAGTGGCCGACCGGCGCGGAAGTCGATCTTCAGGAAGCGATCGCATTCCACAAGGCGCTGCCCGATCACAAAGTCTTTTCCAAGAAGCTGATCGACGCCAAGAACAAGGGGATCACGCTGATCCAGCCGCGCGCGGGCGTTGCGCTCATCGACGCGCAGATCGAGCTTCTGACGTATCTGCAGGACAAGGGCGAGGCGGATCTTCTGCCCACCACGATCGACAGCTATACGCGTCAGAACCGCTACCAGGAGGCGGAAAACGGCATCCGCGAGTCCATGAAGGAACGCCGCTCCATGCTGAACGGCTTCCCGGCGGTCAACCACGGCGTTGCGGGCTGCAGACGGCTCATCAACGCTTTGGATACGCCGATCCAGGTGCGTCACGGCACGCCGGACGCGCGTCTTTTGACCGAGATCGCGTACGCGGGCGGCTTCACGAGCTACGAAGGCGGCGGCATCTCCTACAATCTGCCCTACGCAAAGAGCGTTCCGATGGAAAAAACGATCGCGGACTGGCAGTACGTCGATCGTCTCACCGGCATCTATGAGGAGGCGGGCGTCTCCATCAACCGCGAGCCGTACGGTCCGCTGACCGGCACGCTCGTTCCCGCCTGCATCTCGAACGCGGTCGCGATCATCGAAGCGCTTTTAGCCGCCGAACAGGGCGTCAGGAACATCACCGTCGGCTACGGTCAGTGCGGCAACCTCGTGCAGGACGTCGCGGCGATCCGCGTGCTTGAAGAGCTCACGAACGAATACCTCATCAAGAACGGCTACAAGGACGTGATCGTCACCACCGTCTTCCATCAGTGGATGGGCGGCTTCCCGCAGGACGAGGCGAAGGCGTTCGGCGTCATCAGCTGGGGCAGCGCGACGGCAGCGCTTTCAAAAGCCACCAAGGTCATCGTCAAGACCCCGCACGAGGCGGCGGGCGTTCCGACAATGGAGGCGAACGCGGAAGGTCTGCGCTGCACAAAGCAGGTCATTTCGATGCTTGCGGACCAGGTCTGCACCGCCGCGAACCTGGAAGAAGAAAAATGGATGATCCGTTCCGAAACCCGCTGCATCGTCGACAAGTGCTTTGAGCTCGGCAACGGCGACATCGCGGACGGCTGCGTCAAGGCGGTTCTGTGCGGCGTGCTCGACATTCCGTTCGCACCTTCGCGCTTCAACGCCGGCAAGATGCTTCCCGCGCGTGACAACACCGGCGCGATCCGCATCCTTGACATGGGCAATCTGCCGTTTAACGACGAGATCAAGCAGTATCACCGTGCGAAGATCAATGAGCGCGCAAAGGCGGAAAAACGCAACGCGACGTTCCAGATGGTCATCGACGACGTCTACGCGATCAGCAAGGGACGTCTCGTCGGCAGACCCAGAGCGTAAACGCTCGGTCTGTTGAAAGGTATTTCAACAGACCGGTTTTTCAGCTTCCGCCTGAAACTCTGCGAGTTTCCGGGCGGCGGAAGCCGCAAGGAGTCAAATCCGCCGCACATGTCGCCGGATTTGACGGATATATGCTCCGTTCTTCCTTCCATACTTCCGTGCGCGCGTCTACAACGCGCCTTTGCGAAAGCGATGCATGGCTTCATTTGAAAACAATCAACACGCGGATTCTCCGCAAACAATAGAAAAGACTTACAGAAAGGCGAAAAACATGAAAATCATCGACGTTATCTGTTCCGCAGGCCGTACCGGCTTCTACTTTGACGACCAGCGCGCCATCAAGGCGGGCGCAAAGTCTGACGGCGCCGCGTACATCGGCGAACCGAAGACCGCGGGCTTTACCTCCGTGCGTCAGCCCGGCGAATCCATCTCCGTGATGCTCATTCTCGAAGACGGTCAGATGGCATACGGCGACTGCGCGGCAGTCCAGTACTCCGGCGCGGGCGGACGCGACCCGCTGTTCCTTGCAAAGGACTTCATCCCGATCATCGACAAGTATATCAAGCCGCAGCTTATCGGCAGAGAAGCAGATAATTTCCGCAAGCTCGCCGCGGACCTCGAAGCGATCACCGTGGACGGCAAGCGGCTCCACACTGCAATCCGCTACGGCGTGACGCAGGCGCTTCTGGACGCCGTTGCAAAGGCGACCCGCCGCATGATGTGCGAGGTCGTGGCGGACGAATACGGCTGCACGATCGAGGAGAAGATGCTCGACGTCTTCACGCAGTCCGGCGACGACCGCTATACGAACTCCGACAAGATGATCATCAAGGGCGCGCAGATCCTGCCGCACGCGCTGATCAACAACGTCAAGACCAAGCTCGGCGAGCATGGCGAAAAGCTTCTGGAGTATGTCGGCTGGCTGCGTGACCGCGTGCTGCAGCTCAGAACCTCCGAGGATTACTGCCCGATCTTCCACATCGACGTATACGGCACGATCGGCGCGGCGTTCGGCAACGACAACTATAAGGCGATGGCGAACTACATGGCGAAGCTCGAAGAAGCGGCAAAGCCGTTCCACCTCCGCATCGAAGGCCCGATGGACGTTGAAGACCGCGAAAAGCAGATGCTCGCGCTGAAAGCGATCACCAAAGAGCTGGACGATCGCGGCATCAACGTGGAGATCGTTGCGGACGAGTGGTGCAACACGCTCGAAGACATCAAGTACTTCGCCGACAATAAGGCGGGTCACATGGTCCAGATCAAGACGCCCGACCTCGGCGGCATCAACAACACGATCGAAGCGGTGCTGTACTGCAAGGAAAAGGGCATCGGCGCGTATCAGGGCGGTACCTGCAACGAGACTGACCGCTCCGCGCAGGTCTGCGTGCAGTGCGCGATGGCGACCCGCCCCGACCAGATCCTCGCAAAGCCCGGCATGGGCGTGGACGAGGGCTACATGATCGTCTACAACGAGATGCAGCGCATCCTCGCGTACCTTGCGGCAAAGAAGGCAAGAGCGTAACAAGATCACACACGACAGGCGGTCCCGAAACGGGATCGCCTGTTTTTTGCGTTTTAGCTGACTTACGCTTCATGATTTGTTTGCTTTTCGTGCGAAAGAATGGTATAATTATTGAAAATGAACGCAGCCGCGCGATTCGGCTGTGCTTAGCAGAAAGCGAATCAGATGGTTTTTTCCGGCTTTACATTTTTATTGCTGTTCTTCCCTGCGACCATGCTGCTGGTGCTGATCAGCCGAAACATCCGCTGGCAGAACGCGGTGCTTCTGGTCATGTCGCTGGTCTTTTATACGTGGGGCGAGCCGAAGTGGATCCTTGCGATGCTTGCGGTGACTGCGGTCAATTATCTTTGCGCGCTGCCGCTGCAGAACAAAACGCTTCCGCGCGGTGTAAAACGTCTGCTGCTTTCGATCGGCGTGATTGCGGGACTGGGGCTTTTGATCTACTTCAAATACGCGGCGTTCTTCGTCAACGCCGTCGGCGGTCTGTTCGGACGTTCGGATCTGCTTGCGCCCGTCGCGCTTCCGATCGGCATCTCGTTCTATACCTTCCAGGCGCTGACCTACACCGTTGACGTTTACCGCAAAAAAGCGCCGGTGCAGAAAAATCCCCTGAAGCTGCTTCTGTACGTTTCCTGCTTCCCGCAGCTGATTGCGGGACCGATCGTACAGTACGGGGACATCGCGGCGCAGCTCGACGACCGGAAGATCACCGTGAACGGGTATATCCGCGGTTTCCGCCGGTTCTGCGTCGGTCTTGCAAAAAAGGTCCTGCTCGCAAATCTCTGCGGCTCCGTCATCACCGAGCTCGGCATGGCGGATACGGGATCCATGACCGTACTCGGCGCGTGGCTCGGCGCGATCCTGTACAGTCTGCAGATCTATTTCGATTTCTCCGCCTATTCGGATATGGCGATCGGCATCGGACGGATGCTCGGCTTCACCTACAAGGAGAATTTCAATTACCCCTATATGGCCGATTCGATCACGGATTTCTGGCGCAGATGGCATATCTCGCTCGGCGCGTTCTTCCGCGATTATGTATATATCCCGCTCGGAGGCAACCGCGTCGGCAAGCTGCGGCTTGTACTGAACCTGCTGATCGTCTGGGGGCTGACCGGTCTTTGGCACGGCGCGAGCTGGAATTTCATCCTTTGGGGATTCCTTTACGGCGTACTGCTGATCTTTGAAAAGCTCGTTCTCGGAGAGCGGCTCACCCGCATTCCCTCGGCGCTTCGCCGCATCTTCACGCTGCTGGCGGTCATGCTTGGCTGGGTGATCTTCTATTACGAGGACGTCCGCCTCGGGCTCCGTCATATCGGCGCGCTCATCGGCGTCACCGTGACGAACGGCGTATGGGCGACGATCCCGCTGTTCGACGGAAAATGGCTGCTGCTCGGAAAGTATGCGCTGCCGCTGCTTCTGATGTTCGTCGCATGTACGCCGCTTGCAAAGACGATCGCGGACCGATGGGAGCGAAAGCAGCGGAAAAAGCGCTGCGGCTACGAGCTTGCGGCAAGCGTCGTCTCCATCGGGCTGCTCGCGCTGTCGCTGCTCTTTCTGATCGGACAGAGCTACAATCCGTTTATCTATTTCCGATTCTGAGGAGAACGCCGTATGAAAAAGTTCCTGACTGTTTTATATACCTGGTGTCTCCTCCTGCTGCTCGGCTGCGGCGTGCTGCTGCTTGTCTCCGCGCCGAAGGAAGCGACCGTCTCCGAAACCGAAAACCGTATGCTGGAGGCGTTCCCGTCCGCCGATGCGCAAAGTCTCTTTTCGGGCGCGTTTTCGTCCGGCTTTGAACGGTATCTGTCCGATCGATTCTTTCTCCGCGACAACTGTATCCGGCTCACAAACGCGATCAAGGACAGGCTTTCCCTCCTGTCCGACGCCGACGAGCTGAAGCTTTCCGCGCTGGATGAGCGCGTGGACGCGCCGACGGAAAACGAACCGGAGCCGTCCGGATCCGACGAGCCATCCGTTGAGTCGGTCGCCGCCGCGACCTCCGTGCCGACCGACGATAAAACCCCTGCGCCGACCCCTGCCGCAACGCCCGTGCCGACGACGGAAGCAACCATCCCGCCAGACGAGACGTCCGCCGTCATTCGTGTGTCGATGTCGCTTCCCTCGCCGATGCCTCGCACGCCGCTGTATGTGCATTCCGCGGCGAAGGACAATTCGCTGGACGAGCGGGCATATATCAACCTGATCGACCAAAACGGATCGCGCACGCAGATCGCAAAGTATTACAAATGCTTCATCCGTGACGGCGCGCACATACTGAACCGGCTTGCGGCGTTGCTGCCGGAGGACGGTCATATGTACGTCGTGCAGGCACACCGCGGCGAGCACATTCTGCAGTACACAATCGGACTGGATCGCTATACCGCCTATGAAAGCGAGGTCGAGGATTACCTTGAGCCGCTTTTGGATGAGCGCATCAGTCTGTTCCGCTGCATGGACATTCTGGAACCGCACATCCGCGCCGGCGAGTATGTGTACTATTATACCGATCACCACTGGACCCCGCTCGGCGCATACTATATCCACAAGGCGATGATCGAAGCGCAGGGCAAAAAAGCGGTGCCTTATGCGGACAACCGTTTGAAACGGCAGAACGGCAGCTTTACGGGATCGAACATCGAAGCGGCACAGCGCGTGCTGCCAAAGGGTACGAAGGATTATGTGGAGGAGGTCGAGCCTTCTCTGGCGTTCGATTTCTATCGCGTGCAGAACATTCACGAGCTGACGCCGATGCCGCTCAACAATCCGGACGCCAAGGGCTATCAGGCGATCCTCTGGCTGAATCTGCGTCCGTGGAAAATGATCCGCTCCTATGAAAACAACGGCAGAAAAATGCTGCTGATCTGCGATTCCATGGGCATGGCGTTCGCGCCGTTCATGGCGTATTACTATGACGAGGTACATGTCGTTCGTCCGCACAGCACCTATTATTCCGTAAAGGAAGCCGGCGGTACGATCAAACAGTACATCGATTACTGGGGTATTGACGATATCTATGTCGTGCAGGCTAACTTCTTCACCGGCGATCTGTATCGCGTTGAGCTTGCCCGCTCGATCGGAGACGAACCATGAAAAAACGTACCGCACACGAAATCAAGTATTCTTTGATCCGGACACAGCTGATCGTTTTTGCGGTTCTGTTGGCGCTCGGCGTCGCCGCGGTGCTGCTGTATCCTTCGTTGACGCTGTTCCTCGGCCGCCGCGCGCTGGATGCGGGCGACCCGGAACGCGCCGTGCGGTATCTTGACCGCGCAGGCTCGGACGAGGATGTGCGCGAATTGCTGAACGAAGCAAAGAAACAGCAGGCGGAAGCCCTGTTGAAGGACAACCGGTTTCAGGAGGCGCTGGAGGTATTTGAGACGCTTCCCGACATTGCGCCGAACGACGCACGCATCCTTGCCTGCCGCTACGGGATCGCAGAAGCTGCCGAACAGCGCGGTGAATATACCGAAGCGCGCGACGGGTACGCGGCAATCTCCGGCTATGCGGACGCTGCCGAACGTCTTCTTGCATGCGAGATCGCCCTCGCGCAATCCGCCTGGGCGGAAGGCGACGCGGATACGGCGCTGGCATTGATCGGCAAATACCCGCAGGATCCCTCGATGCGCGCGCTCGATCGGGAGATCCGACTGACCGAAGCGCGCACGCTCCTCGCGTCAGACACGCCGGAGCAGGGACTGAAGACGCTGATCTCGCTGTGGAACGAGGATGAGACGCTCACCGACGAGGTGATCGCCGCCGAACGGCTCTGCTATCCGTATCTGTACGAGGATAAGGACGACGCCTTTGTGCTTGAACAGCTGCAAACGCTCACCGAGGCGCAGACCTCGCGTGAGAACGCGCTTGAGCGGATCCGCAGCGAGCTTCCGTCCGATGTTCTCGCTGTCGGCAGCGCGCATACGGTCGCGCTGCGTTCGGACGGGACCGTACTGGCTGCCGGCGACAACAGCTTCGGGCAGTGCAATGTGTCGGATTGGACCGATATCGTTGCGATCACCGCAGGCGCCTATCACACGGTCGGTCTCAAAGCGGACGGCACGGTCGTCGCAGTCGGCGACAATTCCCGCGGACAGTGCGGCGCGAACGGCATGCGCGGAGTCGTCGAGATCGAAGCGCACGCCATGGATACCGTGCTGCGGAAGGCGAACGGCTCGATCGTTTGCTTCGGCGCGCACGATTATGCGCCGCAGACCGCAAGCTGGACCGACGTCGTTCGGCTTGCTCCCGCCGCCTACGCGCTGGTCGGTCTTTCCTCCGACGGCACCGCCATGGCAACGGAGGCGTCTCTGCTTACTCCGTCGTTTCGTGATCTCGTCGACGTCGCCGCTGCAGGGGACTACGCGGTCGGCGTGACCGCCGACGGACGGCTCTTGACCTCCGCGCCGATTGATCCCGATTTTTCCGACGTCGTCCGTATTGACGCCGCCGCAACGGGCTTTCTTGCGCTGACTGCAGACGGCTCCGTGCATGCGGTCCTTTGGGATGACGGCGATTACACCCCGCTGTTCTCCCGCACGGACGTCGTTGCGATCGCATTTTCCGGAACGCACGCCGTGGCGCTGCTTTCGGACGGTTCCTATCTCGCCTGCGGCGAAAACGCCTCCGGCCAGTGCGGCGTCGATGACTGGAAACGCTGAGATCCCCGGGAGGTCTCGATGTTTTCACGGTTTATCGGTTGCAATTCCGTGAAAAACGGTGTAAAATTATATATTATAGGTGAGAAAGGATCATGGATATGAGAAAAACAAAGATCATCTGCACCATCGGACCGTCGAGCGATAAGCCCGAGATCTTTCGCGCAATGTGCCTTGCGGGGTTGAATGTCGCCCGGCTGAATTTTTCCCACGGCACGCATGAGGAGCATCAAAAGAAGATCAATATGATCAAGGCGGTACGCGAAGAGCTTAATCTGCCGATCCCGATCATGCTCGACACCAAGGGACCGGAATACCGCATCAAGACCTTTGAAAACGGCAAAATCACGCTGCACGACGGCGACGCGTTCACGTTCACCACGCGCGACGTCGTCGGAAACGAGGAGATCGTTTCGGTCAGCTATGCGGGGCTTTGCGACGATCTTTCCGCAGGCGACCGGATTCTCGTCAACAACGGGCTCGTCATCTTTGAGGTCGAATCGATCGAGGGAACCGAAATCCACTGCCGCGTCCTCACCGGCGGTGTTCTTTCCGACCGCAAGAGCATGAGCTTTCCCGGCAAGGTCATGCGCCAGAAATACCTCAGCGAACAGGACAAGTCGGACCTGCTGTTCGGTATTGAAAACGGCGTGGAGTTTGTCGCGGCGTCGTTCGTCTCCTGCAAGCAGGACCTTCTGGATCTGAAGGGCTTCCTGCACGAGCACGGCGGCGATCACATCGACGTGATCGCGAAGATCGAGAACCGCCACGGCGTCGACAACATCGACGAGATCTGCTCCTGCTGCGAGGGCGTAATGGTCGCGCGCGGCGATCTCGGCGTCGAGGTGCCGTTTACCGAGCTGCCTGCCATTCAAAAGCATCTGATCACCAAATGCAGGCTTTTAGGCAAGCGCGTCATCACCGCGACCGAAATGCTCGAAAGCATGATCAGCAACCCGCGTCCGACGCGTGCGGAGATCAGCGACGTTGCAAACGCGGTCTATGACGGCACGAGCGCGATCATGCTCTCCGGCGAATCCGCCGCGGGCAAATACCCGGTCGAATCGGTCCGCACAATGAGCGAGATCGCGGAGGAAACCGAACGCCACATCGATTATAAGCAGCAGTTTGAGACACAAAGCTTCACGATCCACAACCGCGTCGACGCCATCTCGCACGCGGCGTGCACGATGGCGATCGACCTGAACGCCAGCGCGATCGTTGTGACCTCGCTGAGCGGTCTCACTGTACGCATGGTTTCGCGCTTCCGCGCGCCGATCACGATCCTCGGGCTTGCGACCAACCGGAACGCATGGTACAAGCTTGCGCTGTCCTGGGGCGTCGTGCCGGTGCTGACCGAACAGTTCCCGAGCATGGAGGTGCTGTACTACTACGCCGCGCGCTGCGCAAAGAAGACGCTCTCCCTTGCCCCCGGCTCGACCGTCGTCATGACCGGCGGCGACACGACCGGCGAAAGCGGCAATACAAACGTACTGCGCATCGAAACGATCAAATAACGCACATACGACAAACAACGCCCACGCAAATCGCGAGGGCGTTCTTTTTTGGCTCAGCTCCGCTTCCTTTTCAAACGAAATTCCAATAGGTACAGTCCGAACGCGGCAAGCGCGATCACGCCGAGATAGACGGCGATCTCGACTGCAATGCCCGCATGCGCGGCGATTGCGGAAAACACCGGCTGCGTCGACGGATAGAACGGCGTGATATAGAACATGTTCGCTTCGTTGCGGATATCGCGGATGATCAGATGGCTTGCGACGTTGACCAGCTCCGCGACCGCCGCCATGCCGAGATACAGCAGAAGCGCCGGAAGGAAGGTCACACGGTTCCGTTTTCTGAGGACCCAAAACGCGGCACACCCTTCGAGCAACATGATGGCATGATAGAGGAAGCTGTGACAGAACAGCAGGATCTGCGACCGCATCATGTCCTCCGGGAACAGCAGCGCAAACACCGCGCCGATCCCGGAAAACGTGCATAGGAACAGGAGCACGGCGTCCTGCGCTTTACCCTTCAGGAGCGGCGCGAGCGCCGAGCAGTACATCGCCATGCTGCAAAGCTGCCACGGAAAGAACCACATGGAGCGCGTTCCGGCGTAAACGTACCGGATCGCAAACCACTGCTTCCACGCCTCCGCCGCAAGCATCGCGAGCCCGAACACGAACAGCAGACGCAGAAGCTTTCGCTCGTCCGCCTTCCGGATCGCAAGCGCGAACGCGATCACTGCCGCAAGAATGCCGAAAAGGATCAGTATGTGCACAAGCCCGTACGGCTGCGGCGTGACCGAAAAGGTCCAGTCCATCCCGTTTCTCCCTTCGCTTGATCGGATTATTATACCATCCATTCCTCAAAAACGCAACCCCGCGCCGGATCCCGAACCGTATCCGCTTCAATTTACCCGGAGAATTGACTTTTTCCGCCCGATTCCATATAATATAAGAATGGAACAAAAGAGACCGGCAAAAACGCATATCCTGTCTTGGATCACGCTCGCCTGCTTTGCCGCAGGCGGCGTTTTGGGGCTGTTTCTTCCGCAGCTGTTTGACCGCATCGGTTTTATCGGTACGGTCTATATCAATCTCCTGAAGCTGATGGCGCTGCCGATCGTGCTCTGCACCGTATTCTGTGCGGCGTCTCGCGGAATGAAAAGTGCGGCGGGAACGCTTTTCCGCGCCGTGCTGCTGTTCGTCGTCCTCTTTACCGTTTCGTTTCTCCTGTCCGGCGCGCTGTATGCGATCCTGTCACCCGGCAAGGGCTTCACGCTGATCTCCGGCGAGGTCTGGTCCGGCGATCCTGCGGATTTGACCTTAGAGGGCTTTTTCCAATCAATCTTTTCCCCGAATATCTTTGCCTCGCTCGGCAGCGGCGCGATGCTGCCCGCCATCCTCTTTGCGTTCTTTACGGGCGCGGTCGCGGAAAAGGTCGGCGCGCATCGGCTTACGGCATTGGTCGGGGAGTTGGAAACCGTCTTTTCCCGCATGCTGTCCTATATCCTGTGGCTGACGCCGCTCGGCGTCTTTGTGCTGATGGGCAAATGCACCTCGGACTTCGGCGTAAACGCGCTCGGCGGCGCGCTGTCCTATGTGCTGTATGCCTGGGGCGGCAGCGTTTTGATCCTGCTTCTTGTGATGATCCTTCCCCTATGGGTCTTCTGCCGCATCGATCCGATCACCTATTTCCGCAAAACCGGCCGTGCGCTTCTGACCGCGGTCTCCACATGCTCCTCTGCCGCAACGCTTCCCGAAACGCTGCGCACCTGCAAAGAGGAATTTGGCGTGCCGGATGAAACCGCCGGCGTCGTCGCGCCGCTGGGCTGCACGATCCATATGTGCGGCGGCGCAGTTTCCTTCTGTCTGCTCGCCATGTTTACGATGCAGATGACCGGCAGATCCATAACCGTCGGCACGTTTCTTTTGATGCTGGTGTTTGCCGAAGCGCTGAACATGGCGGCGCCCGGGATCCCCGGCGGCGGGATCGTGCTCGGCGCAACGTTTCTGAGCCTTCTCGGCATGCAGGAGATCGGTCTGTTTCTCGGCATGTACGCCGGGATCTACCGGCTTTTGGACATGGCGTACACCTCGCTGAACGTTGCCGGCGACGTGACTGCCGTGCTTCTGATCCATCGATGGGAGGGCAGAAAACGGCTATGAAAACGCTCATGCGCAACGTTCCGCCTTCGATCACCATGTCGCTCGACCGGCAGGCAAAAGCACTCATTGCGTCCGGTCGGGACGTTATCAATCTCACGGCGGGTCAGGTCGATCTGCCAATGCCGGAGATCGGAAAAACCGCGCTGATTGCCGCGCTCGAAGCCGATCGAACGGGGTATATCCCCGCATCGGGCTCGCAAGACGTCCGGGACGCCGTACGGAAGCGCTTCGGGTGGAACGAAGGTGAAGTCCTGATCTCCGCCGGCGCAAAGCCGCTCGTTTCTGCCGCGATCGCGTGCATTGCGGGTCCGGGCGACGATGTTTTGCTGCCGACGCCGTGCTACACAAGCTATCCCGAAATGATCCGTCTTGCGGGAGCGACGCCCGTTTTTGCCGAAGGCGATCCCGAAAACCGGTTTGCGGTATCAAAGGATGCTCTGGAAAACGCCCTGACCGAACGGACACGGGCAATCCTGTTCAACAACCCGGTCAATCCGACGGGTACTGTGTATCGAAGGGACGAGCTTCGCCCGATCGCCGATTTCTGCATCGAACACGATCTTTGGCTCGTTGCCGACGAGGTGTACGGCGCATTCGTATATGACGAGCCCTTTGTGAGCCTGTACGGATTTTCCGATGTGCGCGATCGGCTGATCCTGATCAACAGCGCTTCCAAGATGTTCTCGATGGCGGGGCTGCGCCTGGGCTACGCGGTCATGCCCGACGCCGTCGCAGATGCGATCTCGGCGTATCTCAGCCACACGCTCGGCTGTCCGTGCTCGCTGTCGGAGCGCGCCGCGCTCGCCGTGCTGAACGCCGACGAAACAACTCTTCCCCGTTTTCGCGACATCTTCCGCGCGCGCCGGGATACGCTGTATCCGCTGCTTTCCGCCATTTCCGGGATCGGCGTCGCAAAGAGCGACGGCGCCTTCTATTTCTGGTTGGATATCCGCGCGTACGGGATCGAGGAGGACGCATTTTGCCGGATGCTTTTGGATGAGGAAGGCGTTGCGCTGACGCCCGGAAGCGCGTTTCTGTGTCCCGGTTTCGTTCGTCTTGCGTATACGCAGCCGGAGCCGAAGCTTTTGGAGGCGGCTGCCCGTTTGCGCCGTTTTGTCGGACGGTTCTGAACGTCGGGACCCATGAACATTTTTTATATTATTTGTGAATAAATACCGAACCGGAGTTGACAAACAGATTGTTTGCTGTTATAGTATGTATGAAAAAATTTCTGATCGGAACGATCTTCTTGCTGTGGAAGGAACGCAAATGAAAGAGTATGCAAAACCGCAGATGGAGATCATCGTTCTGTCCGGAGATGTGATCGAAACGAGCTGTCCGAGCGATAAGAATCCGATCGTTCTCCCGGAAATCTAAGGTATTCGGAGGTAATGATATATGAAAGAATACGAGAAGCCCAATCTGGAAGTTATCGAAATCGGCACAGATGTGATTACCGATTCGTGCGATCAGGAAACGCCGGGTATTTGCACCATTGGCGACTGATAACGTGTGACGCAAATCACAGAATCTGTAAGCTGTTATTTACATTGATGAAAGAGATTTGTAAGCCGGATGCTGCGCTTGCGCGGGTGGTTTTACCCCAAAAGGTGCAGCCCGGTGTTTTTTATGTGCCGTCGCAGTTCGTTCTGTCCTTTTCGCATAAGGGAACGGAATACGCCTTCCACACGTTCACTAAACAGCTGATCGAAGCAAGGCTTCCCTCTTCGGCGCATGCCGGCGAAGGCTTTGACGATTTGATCGAGGCGATGTTTCTCGTCCCGAAGGACAGGGACGAATGCGCGTACTATGAATCGATCGCAGGAATGATGCGGCTCTACGGACAGAAGAAGGGTGTGCCGACCTACACGATCATGCCGACGCTCGCCTGCAACGCCCGCTGCGTCTATTGCTACGAGGAGGGCGTGAAGCAGGTCTCCATGACGCCGGAGATCGTCGAACAGACGATCCGCTACATCCTGGAGACCCGGACAAAGGACCGGATCACGCTGAGCTGGTTCGGCGGCGAGCCGCTGCTTCGTCCGGACGTCATCGACCGGATCACGACCCGGCTGACCGAGGAAGGCGTTCCCTTCCGATCCGTCATCGTAACCAACGGCAGCCTGATCACGCCGGAGATCATCGACCGGATGCTGGGGTCGTGGAAGCTTAAGCGCGTGCAGGTTTCCATGGACGGCGCAGAACCGGATTATCTCGCGCGAAAGCGGTATTATCGCGATGCCGACCAGTACCGCACGGTCATGGATGCGATCGGCAGGCTGTCGGAAGCCGGCATCACCGTTACCGTACGCGTCAACGTGGATGAATGCAACTGGCCCGGCATTCCGCAGTTTATGGAGGATATGCGCCGCGGCGTGAAGCACAAGAAGCATGTTTCCCTGTACTTCAGCCCGCTGATGAACGTGCGCGCCGGAGAAGACGATCTTGCCATGTGGGAAAAGATCGTTGCGGCAGGGCATTTGATCTCCGACGCAGGGTTCAAGCCGTACTCGTATACAGCTCCATCCATGAAGTTCCGCGCAAACCGCTGTATGGCGGACGGCGGCAGCGTGGTGATCGGACCGGACGGCAGTCTGTATCCGTGCGAGCACTGCCCGCCGGAAAGCCGCTTCGGAGATATTTTCCGCGGGGTGACCGACGAGAACGCAAAGCGAACGTTCACAAGGGCGGACCGCACGCGGGATATGTGCCGCAGCTGCACCTTCCTTCCCGAATGCACGAGCTTTGCCTCCTGTCCCTGGGTGGATGCGCACTGCAGGGAGATGCATATGCTTGTTGCGCTGGACGCCATGCGCCGCATCATTGACAGCAAAGGAACCTTTACGGAAGAACCGGACGGCGACGACGCCGTCTGCTGAGGAGAAAACCATGAAGCTGAAAAATGATTTTATCGTACAAAACATCGACGACACACAGTTTTTGGTACCGCTGGGGCATGAAGCCTTCAACGGAATTGTCAAGAGCAATAAGACTGCGGCGTTTATCGTGAACTGTCTCAAAGAAGAAACGACGGAGGAACAGATCGTCGACGCCATGTGCGCCGAGTACAACGCTCCGCGCGCGACGATCGCCGCGGACGTGAACGAGATCCTCTCCACGCTTCGCAGCATCCACGCGCTCAAAGAATGACGCGCTTTGAGGACCTGCTGGAAAGGGACGGCAGGCTCGTTTACAAGACAAAGGGCACGAGCATGGAGCCCATGCTTCGGCAGAACCGGGATCTGGTGATCATCGAGGTCCCTCTTTCCCGTCTCAAAAAATACGACGTCGCGCTGTATCGGCGCGGCGAACAGTATGTGCTGCACCGCGTGATCGGCGTAAAAAGCGATCATTACCGCATCCGCGGGGACAACACATATTCGATCGAGCGCGTCCCGTTCGACGCCGTGATCGGCGTTCTCAAAAGCTTCAACCGCAAGGGCAGCACACACGCTGTAAATGAGCGCGGATATCGGTTTTACGCCCGTTTTTGGAACGCGATCTTTCCCCTGCGGTTTCTGCGGTTTTACTCGATCAAAGGGCTCAAGCGGATCGCAAAAGCGCTCGGGCTCACGCCGCTTCTGAAGCGGCTTTTCAAGCGCTGAACATAAGAACGGCAAAAGCTTTCGGAAGACCCGGAAGCTTTTTTTCGTCCTCCGAAAACAGCGATCGAAAAATCCCCGCGCTTTCCGTTTTCGGTCGACTTTTCCTGTTTACAAACGACGGATTTTCTGTTAATCTAATAGTGTGTAACCATTTGTGCCGGGATCGGCGCGAATGAATCTCTGACGCATTAAGGAGGGGTCACAATCGTGAGAGACACGTTTCGCGGCGGCGTACATCCGAACGATCGCAAGGATCTGAGTCGGAAAGCGGCGCTGCGCGTCTTTGACGCAAAAGGAGAAATGGTTTTCCCGCTCGCGCAGCACATCGGAAAACCGGCAAAGGCGATCGTCAAAAAGGGCGATCCCGTGCTGGTAGGCACTCGCATCGGGGAAGCCGACGGCTTCGTCTCCGCCAACGTCATCTGTTCCTGCTCCGGTACGGTCAAAGCGGTGGAAAAGCGCCGCACGATCTCCGGTGCGATGCAGGAATGCGTTGTGGTGGACAATGACGGACAGTACACCGAGACCGGCACGTTCGGAACCGAACAGGACGTTTCCGCGATCGCGAACGCGGATATTCTGAAGCGCGTAGCGGACGCCGGCATCATCGGTCTCGGCGGCGCGGGCTTCCCGACGCACGTCAAGCTTGCGCCGAAGGATCCGCTTGCGATCAAATACCTGATCGCGAACGGCGCCGAGTGCGAACCGTACCTGACCTGCAACGATCAGCTGATGCGCGGCTACGCAAAGGAGATCGTCGACGGTATGGAGATCGTGCTCCGGCTGTTCCCGAACGCACAGGGCGTGATCGCGATCGAGAACAACAAGCCCGAAGCGATCGCCGCCATGCAGAAAGCGGCGGCAGGACACAAGCGCATCCGCGTGCTGGGACTTCGCACGAAGTACCCGCAGGGCGGCGAGCGCAGCCTCATCAAGGTCATCGCGGGCGTTGACTATCCGATCACCAAGCTTCCCGCAGACGTCGGCTGCATCGTGGACAATGTCGGCACGATCTTTGCGATCCAGCGCGCCGTCGTCTACGGCGAACCGCTGTTCCGCCATGTGATGACGGTCACCGGCGAAGCGATCAAGGAGCCTTCGAACTTCATCGCGCGCGACGGCACGAGCTTCCAAGAGCTCATCGAAGCCGCCGGCGGCATCAAAGAGGGCGTCGAAGCAAAGAAAATCATCTCCGGCGGTCCGATGATGGGCATTGCGGTCGGCTCGACCGAGGTCCCGATCACCAAGACGACCAACGCGATCACCGTTTTAAAGGAAGATCCCGTGGAGACCGCCGACAAAAAGATGACCGCCTGTCTGCACTGCGGACGCTGCACCACGGTCTGCCCGAACGGACTGATGCCGCAGATGATGGCGGACGCCGTGGCGACTGGCGACCTTGAGCGCTATGAAAACAAGCTCTTCGGGCTCGACTGCATCTCCTGCGGCTCCTGCACCTATATCTGTCCGGCGAAGCGTCCGCTGACCCAGACGTTCAAACAAACCAAGGCGGAGATCATGGCACGCAAGCGTGCGGCACAGGGAGGTAAGAAATGAATCAGAAACTGAATCTTTCTGCCGGTCCGCACATTCGTGACCGTTGGACGACGCCGTTCATCATGATGATCGTCCTGATCGCGCTGGCGCCTGCGGCGGCGATCGGGGTCGTCGTGCACTGGATGAAGTTCCACAGCCTGAACGCGCTTTGGATCATCCTTGCTTCGATCGGCTCCGCCATGCTCACCGAGCTGCTGTTCTGCCTTGCAACGCGGCGCAGGATTTCGATCTGGGACGGCAGCGCCGCCGTGACCGGCATGCTGCTGGCACTGTGCCTTTCGCCGGAAACACCGGTCGTGCTTCCGATCGTCGGTTCGGCTTTTGCGATCCTCGTCGTCAAGTGTCTGTTCGGCGGCTTGGGCAAGAACTTCATCAACCCGGCGCTTGCCGCGCGATGCTTCCTGCTCCTGTCGTTTTCTAACGGCATGACGAACTACCCCGGCGTGAACGCCGCCGGCGTCGACGCGCTGTCCTCCGCAACGCCCGTCGCGATGCTCAAGGCGGGCAGCCTGGTCAACGTGACCAAGATGTTCCTCGGCACCGCAGGCGGCGTCATCGGCAGCTCGATCCTGGCGCTCTTGGTCGGCGGTCTCGTGCTGTGGGGACTGGACGTCATCCACGGCGAGATCTGCTTCTCGGTCGTCGGCGGATTCACCCTCTGCCTCGCGCTGTTCGGCGGACACGGCTTTGATCCCGCGTTCCTCGCGGCGCATCTGTGCAGCGGCGGCGTCATCATGGGCGCGTTCTTCATGGCGACCGACTACACCACCTCTCCGGTGAGCCGCCTCGGACAGCTCGTATACGGCTGTCTCATCGGCGTGCTCGGCGCGCTGTTCCGCATGCTCGGCAAGAGCGCGGACTCCTTCAGTTACTCGATCATCATTGCGAACCTGTTTACGCCTTTGATTGACCTGTACATCGTTCCGAAGCCCTATGCGTACCGCAAGAGCGCAATCGATAAGGCTGCAGGCATTCAGAAGGCTCCGCTTTTGAAGCGCATTCCGAAGCCGGTCATTGCGCTGACGATCATCGCAGCGCTCGCGGGCGTCGCGCTCTCCGGCGTTTTCTCGATGACCAAAGAGCCGATCGAAGCAAACGAGCTTGCAAAGAAGCGTGAATCCTACAAGGTCGTATGCGAGGACGCTGCGGACTTCCTCGATGTCAACGCTGCCATTGATGCGCTCAATTCGCAGAACGGTTCCTATGCAAACGGCAAATTCGGCACCACGACGATCGACGAAGTGCTTGAAGCCGTCGACGTAAACGGCAACACTGTGGGTTATGTATTCGCGATCACCAACCGAAACGCTTACAATCCCCCGCTGAAGCTTGCGCTCGGCGTCGATCCGGACGGAAAGATCAAAAAGATCGCGTTCATTGAGCTGAACGAAACGCCCGGCAAGGGTTCCAAAGCGGATGAACCGACGTTCAAGGATCAGTTCGTCGGGCAGACGGATACCGCCGGCATCGACTCCATGTCCGGTGCGACCGTCACATCGAAGGCGGTTCTGAACGCGGTGAACGCGGGTCTCGACTTCTTCCGAAATGTGATCATGGAGGGAGGCAGGTAATATGAAGAATAAGTATCTGGAACGGCTGTACAACGGCCTCATTAAGGAAAACCCGACGCTCGTTCTGATGCTCGGCATGTGCCCGACGCTGGCGGTCTCCACCGCGGCGATCAACGGCATCAGCATGGGTCTCTCAACACTCGCGGTTCTGATCCTTTCCAACTTCCTGATCTCCGTGATGCGCAACGTCATTCCGGACGAGGTTCGCCTTCCCGCCTACATCGTCATCGTCGCGTCGCTCGTTACGGTGGTCAAGCTGCTGATCAAGGCGTACCTGCCGGACGTCGATGTGGCGCTCGGCACCTACATAGACCTGATCGTTGTCAACTGCATCATCCTGGGCCGCGCCGAAGCGTACGCAAACAAGCACACACCCGGGCTCTCCGTCATGGACGGCATTGGCATGGGCCTCGGCTTCACCGTTGCTCTGACGCTTGCGGGTCTCGTGCGTGAGCTTTTAGGCGCAGGCACCGTGTTCGGCTTTACCGTATTCCCGCAGGAATATGCGGTCGGCATCATGATTCAGCCGCCGGGAGCGTTCCTGGTCATTGCGGTGTTTATCATCATCATGAACGCGATCGGCATCAAGACGCGTCAGCATGAGCTGGTGAACAGCGACGGCTGCAACGGCTGCTGTACAACCTGCGCCATGCGCTGTGAGGAAGCAAAGGAGGAAGCAAAATGATTCGTTTGGTATTGATCGTCATTTTGAACGCGTTGATCAGTAACGTCGTTTTGAACCAGTTCCTCGGCATCTGCTCGTTCCTCGGCGTTTCCCGTCAAATCAAGGCATCCGCATCCTTAGGCGGCGCGGTCATCTTCGTCATCACGATCGCATCGGCGGTCGCAAGCCTCCTGTACAACGGGATCCTCGTTCCGCTGCACCTGGAGTTCATGAAGATGATCGTCTTCATTCTCGTCATCGCGGCGCTCGTGCAGATCGTGGAGATGTTCCTCAAAAAGAAATCTCCCTCGGTCTATAAGGCGCTCGGCATCTATCTGCCGCTGATCACCACCAACTGCGCGGTGCTCGGTATCGCGATCGACAACATCGACAAGTTCGGCTACAACTTCATCGAAAGCGTATTCTCCGGCTTCGGCACGGCGGTCGGCTACACGATTGCGATCGTGCTGCTCGCCGGCATCCGTTCGCGCATCAGCGAGGAGGATCTTCCCCGTCCCGTGCGCGGCGCACCCGTCGTCATGCTTGCGGCGGCGCTGATGTCCATTGCATTCATGGGCTTCACGGAGCTGCAGCCCGCGATCGAAACGGTATTGAAGGGGGTCGGACAATGAGCGCACCGATTATTATTCTGATCACCACCGGCGTCATCACCGCGATCGGCATCATCGTCGGCGCGGGACTCGTGTTCACCGGCAAGAAATTCCATGTGCCGGTCGACGAGCGTGAAACGGAGGTTCGCGAATGTCTGCCGGGAAACAACTGCGGCGCGTGCGGCTATGCAGGCTGCGACGCAATGGCTGCGGCGATCGTCGCAGGCGAAGCGCCGGTCAACGGCTGTCCCGTCGGCGGCGCGCCGGTTGCCGAAAAAATCGGCGGCATCATGGGCACCGATGCGGAATTTGTCGAGCGCAAGATTGCGTTCGTCCGCTGCAAGGGCACCTGTGAAGCGTCCGGCATACAGGGCAACTACGTCGGCATTCACGACTGCCGTTCGGCGGCGCTTGCCGGCATAAATCTCAAAAACTGCGACTACGGCTGCATGGGTCTCGGCTCCTGCGTGAACGTGTGTCCGCAGGGCGCGATCAAGATCATCGACGGCGTTGCGGTCGTGAACCGCAAGCTGTGCGTTGCCTGCGGGCTGTGCGTCAAGGCATGTCCGAAGGGGCTCATTGAGCTCATTCCGGAAAGCAAACACGTTGCGGTGCAATGCCAAAACCGCGACAAGGGACCGCAGGTCAAAAAGGTCTGCTCCGCAGGCTGCATCGGCTGCACGCTGTGCACGCGGCAGTGCGAGCATGACGCGATCCATATGGACGGCAACCTGGCGCGGATCACCTATGAAAACTGCACCCAGTGCGGCAAGTGCGCGGAGAAGTGCCCTTCGCACGTCATCACCCCGCCCTGCCCCGTACAAAAGGAGGCATAAGCTATGGAAAAACGCAATCAGGCTGCAAAGCTCATCATCGGCGCGGTCATCGTGATCATTGCCGTGCTGTTTGTAGCGGGCATTGTCAGTCAGCACGACATCAAGTACAAATCCGCTCCGCTTTCACGTGACGACATCGACTATCGGCAGGTCGAAGCGCCGGCGGCGACCAGCGCGGACGAAACGATCACCGCTTCCGACTGGAACGCGATCTTCCCCGACATCGTCGTTTCCTGGGGCAGGAATGCCGAGAATGAAGAGGTCGTCGACTATCTGGAGCTCGATCCGTACCTTGTGGAGATCTACGAGGGCTACGGGTTTGCAAAGGACTACGGCAGCGCGCGCGGACACAACTACACGCTCACCGACGTTGCAAAGACCAAGCGTCCGCACGGCATGGCAAACTGCCTCACCTGCAAGACGCCGAACTTCACCAAGCTCGTAAACGACGAGGGCGTTGAGGTCTACTCGCGCCCGTTCGACGAGGTTTACGCGCAGATCACCGAAAACGGCGGCGAGACCGTCAGCTGCTATACCTGCCACGGCAACAACCCCGGCAACGGCACGCAGCCGAAGGAGAACCTCACGGTCACGCACAGCTATATCACCAAGGCGCTCGGCGACAATCTCAGCACGATCGATCCCGGCGTCCTCGCGTGCGGACAGTGCCACATTGAGTACTACTTCAATCCGGAGACCAAGGAAACGACCATGCCGCACGACTCCGTCGACGCCATGACGCCGGAGGCGACGTACGACTACTTCACCGAGATCGGTTTTTCCGACTGGACGCAGGAAAGCACCGGCGCAAAGATGCTGAAGGTCCAGCATCCCGAGATGGAAACGGTACTGCTCGGCAAGCATGCGGGCGTTTTGAACTGCGCCGACTGCCATATGCCGGTCGTGCAGAATCCGCAGACGCAGAACATCTACCACAGCCATACGCTCGTAAGTCCGCTGAAGGACAAGACGCTGCTCGAGACCTGCCTTGCCTGTCATAAAGATCTCGGCGCAAAGAACGCGGATGAGATGATCACGTTCGTCCAGAACATCCAGGCGCGCATCTCCGCGGAGGAGACCCGCGTCGGCAACCTGCTCGCCGATTTCAAAAGAGCGCTTGCCGAAGCGAACCAGTCCGGTTCCGTAAGCGAAGACCGGCTGAACGAGGTCCGCGAGCTCTATCGGAAGGCGCAGTGGTTCTTTGACTACTGCTACGTTGAAAACTCCGAAGGCGCGCACAACTCCGAGCTTGCGACCCGCTGTCTCAACACGGCGGAAGAGCTCATCAATCAGGGGATGGCGCTGCTGAAGGCGGAATAACAACCCACAAGACTTGCGGCAAAGGGTCCGCCCGAAAAGCGCCTGCCCTTTGCCGCTTTCTTATCATCATGGAGATCCTCAAAAAAGTCTACAAGTTTATCGCGTCGATGAAGTTCGCGATCATCCTGCTGATCGTCGTTGCGATCGCCTGCGTGATCGGCAGTCTCGTACCGCAGGGCGAGCAGTTCTTGCAGTATCGGGATTCATATTCCGAACGTACGGCGGCATTCATCCTTGCGTTTCATCTCGACGACGTGTTCCACAGCTGGTGGTTCATCGCGCTTACGGCGCTGCTGTGCCTTTCCGTGCTGCTCTGCAGTCTCACACGCGTTCGTACGCTGATCCGGCAGACTAAAACTGCAAAGGATCCCGCGCACGCGATCTCGGAAACGCCGACCGCATCCGTTTCCGGCGTTGCCGATCCTGCGCCCGTTTTCCGGCAAATGCGCTTTTATCGCCCGGTCCGATCGACCGCCGACGGAAAGGAGCTCCTGTTCGCGTATCGCAACCGGATCGGCTACTGGGGCGCGTGGGTATGCCATATCGGGATCGTGCTGATCATTTTGGGTTATGCGCTCGGGCAGATCACGCTGTTTTCCGCCGAAGTATACGGCACGCCCGGACAGACGAAGCCGATCGATAACAAGCCCTGCGAGGTCACGATCGAGGACTTCCGGATCGAACGCAATGAAACCGGGTTCGTCGAGCAGTACGTTTCGACGCTGACCGTCAAGAACACCGCAACCGGCGAAACGCAGCGCGGCACGTCGAGCGTCAACCATCCCGCCGTGCTCGAAGGATACAAGTTTTATCAGACTGCAAGCGGCGATGCTGTGCGCGTCACGATCTCGGAGGACGGTGTTCCGTTTGAAAGCGCGGACCTCTGCGTCGGCGAGGAGCTGACGATCGATTTTCTGCCGGGACTCTCGCTGTTTTTGAACGCGTACGAGCCGGATCATGCCGGAACGCCCGCCTATCAGATCCTGTTTTTCGTAAACGGACAGCATATGGACGTCGGCAGGAACTACTTTGCGCCCGGCGCCGTCATCGATCTCAGTCCCTATGCGATCACGCTGTCCGAGCCGATCGAATACACGCTGCTGCGCGTCAAGAAGGATTCCTTCGCATGGCTCGTGCTCGTCGGCGGGATCCTCACCGCGCTCGGGCTGTTCTGCGCGCTGTACGTCGTGCCGGAAACGCTTTGGGCGATCCGGGAGGAGGACGGCGCCTGGACGGTGCACGGCAAAAGCAGAAAGCTTGCGCCGCTGTTTGTTGAACAGTTCGACCGTGCGGTCCGAAAGGCGACCGGAAAGGAGGCGGCAAAATGAACCGGGCGGAAAGCATACTCTTTCTTGTGACGCTTGCGCTGCATTTTGTCACGATGCTTCTTTCCTTCTTCTATGTCGCGGTCAAAAAGCCCGTCCTCTCAAAGCTTGCGATCCGCGTACAGCTTGCTGCGCTGCTCGTACATACGGCGGCGATCGTGCTGCGCGGGATCGTGATGGGACGGCTGCCAATGGCGAACCAGTACGAGTTTTCCACCGCGTTTTCCTGGGCGCTTGCGCTCGTCAGCCTGATCTTTATCCTGAAATTCAACTTCCCGGTGCTCGGCGCGTTCGCCTCCCCCGTCACCCTGCTTTTGGCGGTGTATGCGGGCGTGCAGAAGCTGAATGAGCTTCGGGTCATTGAAGCAAACGGCATCGACAGCATCCGGAACCTGATGCCGGCGCTTCGAAGCAGCTGGCTCGGCATCCACGTTTCGACCGTCATCATCGCATACGGTGCGTTCGGCGTGTCGTTCGTGCTTTCACTCATCTTCCTTCTGCGCGATAAAATGAAGGAAAACGGCTTTTGGGACACGCACATTCCGAAGAAGGAAAAGCTCGATACGATCAGCTATCGCTGCGTTTCCCTCGGCATGATGTTCCTGACCGTCACGATCGGCATCGGCGGCGTCTGGGCGGAGAACGCCTGGGGCAGCTACTGGAGCTGGGATCCGAAGGAGACGTGGGCGCTCGTGACCTGGGTGATCTACCTCGTTTACCTGCATCTGCGCATTCGCAAGGGCTGGAGCGGCAGGACCGCCGCGCTGTTCGGCGTTGCGGGCTTTGTCTGCGTACTGTTCACCTATATCGGCGTCAACACGCTTCTGCCGGGTCTGCACAGTTATAAGTAGAAATTATACTGTATAATCATACAAAAATCTCGGCTGCGGCATTGACACCCGCCGCCGATTTTGTTATATTATAAGTTGACTGACAGGAGGAGGGAAATATCGGATGTCGATTCAAATGCGTGAATACCGGAACCCGAACAACGGGAATCTTCCGCTGCGCGTGGCGAAGGGTCATTTTGCAACCAGCCACAGCCACATCAATTACTATGTGGACCTGACCATGACCAAGTACTGCCTGCCCGAAGCGCGTGAAGCCGCGATCCATTTGGCAAATCGCTTCAAATCGACCACGATCGTCGATACGATCCTCTGCCTGGACGGCACCGAGGTCATCGGCGCGTGCATGGCAAGCGAGCTTTCTAAGCAGAGCTACACCAGCATGAACGCCGGACGTCCGATCTGCGTCGTTACGCCCGAGCACACGACCGGCAGTCAGCTTTTGTTCCGCGACAACACCGCGCCCATGATCCGCAGAAAGAACGTCCTCGTGCTGGCGGCGTCCGTTTCCACGGGCTATACCGCGCTCGGCGCGATCGAGGCGATCCGCTACTACGGCGGCGAAACGGTCGGCATCTGCTCGATCCTCGCCAACATCAAGGAATGCGGCGGCTACCCCGTCACCGCGATCTGCGATACAAACCACATCTGGGAGGACTACGAAAGCTCCCCCGCGCACGAATGCCCGCTGTGCAAGGCAGGCGTCAAGCTCGACGCCATGGTCAACACCTACGGCTTTTCAAGCTTCTGAGATCAAAGCGCCTTTCGGTGCGCTTTTTTGCTAAAACAAAAAAGGAGGAACCCGGTATGGAAATGAAATTCTATCGCTGCGAAACCTGCGGACAGATCATCGCGATCGTCAAGAAGACCCCCGTCCCCGTCATGTGCTGCGGCAAGCCCATGAAGGAGATCGTCCCCGGCACGACCGACGCGTCGCTCGAAAAGCACGTTCCCGTCGTCGAAGTCGACGGCTGCTGCGTCAAGGTAAAGATCGGCGCCGCCGCGCACCCGATGCTCCCCGAGCACTACATCGAATGGGTCAGCTTACAGACCAAATACGGCAATCAGAGAAAGGCGTTGAACCCCGGCGACGCGCCGGAGGTCTGCTTCAGGATCTGCGACGGCGACGAAGTCGAAGCGGTCTATGCCTACTGCAACCTGCACGGGCTTTGGAAAGCGTAAACGCTTCGGTCGGATGAAAGTATTTTCATCCGAACGGTTTTCAGCTTTTGCCTAAAATCCTGCGGATTTTCGGGCGGCAACATCCACTCCGCTTCGCTTCGTTACAGAGGCAGATCGCGCGCTCCCCGCGCGTACCGTCGTAAGGAGTCAGATCCGCCGCGCATGTCGCCGGATCTGACGGATTTGCTTTATTCATGATCACGACAAGGAGGACATATGAGCAAATATACAGGTACGAAAACCGAACAGAACCTGCTCGCCGCGTTCGCGGGCGAATCGCAGGCGCGCAACAAGTACACCTATTTCGCCTCCCGCGCAAAGAAGGACGGCTATGAGCAGATCGCCGCGCTGTTTCTGAAAACCGCGGACAACGAGAAGGAACACGCCAAGATGTGGTTCAAGGAGCTCGGCGGCATCGGCACGACCGCCGAAAACCTCAAGGCCGCCGCGGACGGCGAAAACTACGAATGGACGGACATGTACGAGGGCTTTGCAAAGACCGCCGAGGAGGAGGGCTTTGCGGAGCTTGCGGAGAAATTCCGTCTGGTCGCCGCGATCGAAAAGCACCATGAGGAACGCTATCGCGCACTGCTAAGGAATGTCGAGACCGCCGCAGTCTTCCAAAAGAGCGAGGTCAAGGTCTGGGAATGCCGCAACTGCGGGCACATCGTGATCGGCGAAAAGGCGCCGGAGATCTGCCCCACCTGCGCCCACCCGCAGGCGTATTTCGAGGTCAACGCGGAAAATTATTGACGCTTTCATAAAAAAAACGTCGGAGGCTATCCTCCGGCGTTTTTATATTACGCGATTTTACATCTTATGCTTATAGGTTCTGTAATCATTGATACATGACAAAATCAGAATCGAAATCAGGATCAGGATTTCAAAATAGAACAAAACATTCAGCTTGTCAAAATACCTTGCGTGTAAGTATTTTGTAGAAAAATTGTGGAAAAAAGAATTGATACCTGCAATTGTTCCTACAACGAATGCTGCTAGCGCGATTGCGCTGCTGACAGACCCCATATATCTTATTGATTTACTGCCGATTATTTGAATCCAGGCAGTCGCCAATACAACGACCAGAGCTGTACAAATAATTATGGGATACAGTTGCCACATTGCTGCATTTTCTATCAAATAAACAAAGCTGGTTTTGTACATTTCATAACTTATGCCGCCATAAGAAAAATCCGATAACCAATAATATGTAAAGAATCCATTGATAAACAGAAAGATAACCCCCAAAATACATAGAATAGAAAGAATGACCGTCGTTGGTTTTATTTTGCCTATTTGTTTCTGCATACTTATAGCACCTCCTTATTCCATATTATAGTCTCTTTTGCGACTATGGTCAAGAAAAGAATCATAAAATAGAATAAAAAGTAAGGAGGTGATGCGGTTTGATCGTTTACGAGCCGTTCTGGAAAACGCTGAAGACGTCGGGCGAATCGACGTATACGCTGATCACGAAGCATCATCTTTCAAGTTCCACCATCGACAAGCTGCGGAAGAACAAGCCGCTGAACACGACGACCGTCAACGATCTCTGCCGGATCCTGCATTGCGACGTCGATGAGATTATGCGGTACGAGCCATCGGAAGAGGATCAGGTTTTATAACCGGAGAGCGAACGACGCTCTCTGTTTTTATATGGATGAATTGCGGCTGCGCAATAGTAACAAAATCATTCGGTCGTAGAATCAAAAGCAGAACCGTCGCGCGTTAATCGCACGTTGCCATCGTTTTCCCACTCCACGAGGGACTCTTTTGGTTCGCACTTGTCGAGCTCCCCTTGTCAGGGGAGCTGGATCGCGAAGCGAGACTGATGGGTAGTTCTTGTAAATACTACCCTCCTGTCTGCCTTCGGCATCCACCCTCCATCACAAGGGAGGGTCGAAAAGAGCCCGGTTTGAAAACCCCTTTCCAGAGCGTTCCTTTTTTTCTTTACAAGCAAAACCGCCGCGTGATACAATAACGGCATGACACAGGACGAGCGCAGAGTTTGGCTCATTCGGGCGATGCTGGATGAACAGGGATATCGGAACGAGATCCCGCGGGACGTTTTTGAACAGAAACGGCTGCTGCGGGGATTGTTCAATGTGCGCCCGCCCAAGGAGGCGAGCACGGAATTTCTTGCCGTGCAGGACGCATACCTTCGGGAGGCGGCGCGTGAAAAGGGCGTGACAACGCTTGCGGAGCTCTCCCCCATCCGTCCGCACCAATACCTTTGGCGCGGGGACATCACGACGCTCGCGGTCGACGCGATCGTGAATGCCGCAAACTCGACGCTTCTCGGCTGCTTTTCCCCGAACCACGGCTGCATCGACAACGCGATCCATACCTTTGCGGGCGTCGAGCTGCGGCTTGCGTGCAACGAAATCATGCAGCAGCAGGGACATGAGGAGCCCGCCGGCAGCGCAAAGCTGACCCCGGGGTTTAATCTTCCCGCAAAGTACGTGCTGCACACGGTCGGACCGATCGTGTCCGGCAGGCTCACGGAACAGCATTGCCAAGAGCTTGCATCCTGCTATGAAAGCTGTCTTGCGCTCGCCGAAGAAAACGGGATCGGAAGCGTCGCTTTCTGCTGCATCTCGACTGGTGTGTTCGGCTTCCCGCAAGACGCAGCCGCGCGGATCGCGGTCGAGACCGTGAAGGCGTACCGAAAGCGCTGCCCGATCGACGTCGTATTCAATGTGTTCAAGGAAGCGGACCTGCGGCTCTATCAGGCGCTTCTCAATTAGCCGGAAAGGAGTTTTTTCATGCAGTATACCGAGATCACGCCGGGGCTTGTAAACCGGCTGAAAACCGCGATAGCGGACTCTGACGCGATCGTGATCGGCGCGGGCGCGGGGCTTTCGACCGCCGCGGGCTTTACCTATGCGGGCGATCGCTTCAAGCGGTTCTTTTCCGACTTCATTCAAAAGTATCACTTCCGCGACATGTACACCGCGGGGTTCTATCCGTTTCCGACGCCGGAGGAATACTGGGCGTACTGGAGCCGGTACATTCTCATCAACCGCTACGAAAACCCGCCGAAGCCGGTGTATCAGCACCTTTTGAAGCTTGTCAAAGACAAGAATTATTTCGTGATCACCACGAACGTTGACCACTGCTTCCAGAAGGCGGGATTCGACAAGGCGCAGCTCTTTTACACGCAGGGCGATTACGGGCTCTTCCAATGCTCAACGCCGTGCCACCGCCGCACCTATGACAACGAAGAGGTCATCCTCCGGATGATCGCAGAGCAGAAGGATATGCGCATCCCCTCCGCGCTCGTGCCGCGCTGTCCGAAATGCGGCGCGCCGATGGCGATGAACCTCCGCGCGGACGAGACCTTTGTCGAGGACCTCGGCTGGAACGAGGCGGCGTCACGGTATGTGGAGTTTGTCGAAAAGCATCTCAACGAAAAGCTGCTTCTCCTGGAGCTCGGCGTGGGCGGCAACACGCCCGCGATCATCAAGTATCCGTTCTGGAAACTGACCGCGCAAAACCCGAACGCGACGTACGTCTGCGTGAACCTCGGCGAAGCGCAGTGCCCGCCGCAAATCGAATCGCGTTCGATCGTCGTCAACGCTGACCTTGCGGACCTCATCGACGCGCTGCAGTAAATAACGCTCCCGCCGTCCTTACACAGGGAGGGCGAGAATTGCGGCTTTGATATAATACAAAAAGAGATGCGGGATCGCAGCTCTTTTTCGTTTTGGTTCAGTCGGCGTAGAAGATGTTGTCGAAGTATGTATCCTGCGTGATACCGTCGATCAGATAGCCGTTCAGCTCCGGATCGTTCGGGTCGGCTCTTTCCACCGTGAGCAGCGCGGTCGTTCCGTCCTCCGTCCTGATCTCCGCAAGCGTTCCGGATTCGTGCCAGCGCGTCATGTATATGTACGAACCCGCGGGGATCACCGCGTCCGCGCCGTCGATCGTGCAGGGCAGATCGCGCACAAGATGCAGCAGCTTGCCGCCTTCCATGAGACGCACGCGATCGGATGCGGATTGGATCTCATCCGGGATCACGTCGCAGTCGAACCATTCGGAATCCGGCGTCAGTTCCTCGCCGTGATAGGTCCGCCCGCCGAGTCTGGTCCCCAGAATATCGGTCTGCGTCGCAGAGCCGCGCACGGTATTACCGTCGAAGCTGCAATACGCCCAGATGACCGGTCCGCGGACAAACCGTCCGTTTTCCATGTGCAGCTCAGCCGTCTCGTAATCCTCCGAACCGGTATTGTAGACCACGAGCAGATTCAGCCGTGTCGAATCCGGATCGAGATCGAGCAGGATCGCCTGCTCCAATCCGGCGCCGAAGCTGACCTCGACCGACGCTTTTCCGACGGAGATCGTCAGATACTGTCCGTGTATTTCGTAGGCGACCTCATCCTCCGTCCTGTCGCCGTCAAAATCGCAGCGGAACAGGACGCCGCTCTCCGGCGCTTCGCGGTAGCCGTTTTCCTCATCGTAGTCCCAGAACCGGAACAGCCCCGGAAACGCATTCGGATCATTCCAAAGGACCTTATCGGGATCGCCGCCCGGCTCCTCCGGCACAAACAGACGCCATGCGTTGTTGTACCACACGACCAGTCCGTCCCGCGTCACATAGAACTGCATACCGATCGAGCCGAAGTTTGCCTGTCCGTCCGTCTTCGGTATTTCGGTGATCGACACGACGGAGGTCACAGTTCCCGACGCCGCATCGGCGTCCGGCGCATCCGGGCGTATTTCGTCGTGCAAGCCGTACACCTCGCCATTATAGCAGATCATGGGAATATGCATCGGATTCGGTTCCTCTGTCGGCGTGGGCGTCGGTATGAGCGTCGTTGGGGGCGTCGTCTGCAGGGTCGATGCAGGCTTCGGCGCAGGGGTTGCCGACTGCGGCGGCGTCGGCGTTGCGCCCGGAACGGTATCTTCCCCGTATCCCTTGAAAATGATAGACATCGTCAGGGTTTCGGCGTCGCCCTTGATACTTTCCGTCGGCATGCCTAAAAGCTGAAACGCGCTGCTTGCATACTTAACGCAGACCCAAAGCTCGTTTCCGCATCGCTTGCACTTGAACGCGTCTGCGGAATCGCCCGGCATGAGCGTAAGGACATTATACCAGGACTTTTCCGGATCGAAGAGCGTGTGCGCTTTGAGATCCAGAACGAGATGCAGCGAGTCCCCTTTGCGGATCTCGACTGTATCGCCCTTGACCTCCGTTTCGCAGCCGATCGCCCGGAACACCGCGGTCATCGGGATCATGTTCATCATTTCGCCCTTTGCGGATTCCTCATAGATCGAATCGACCGGCGCGGAAATTCCGTTAACGATCAGTTGATACTGCGGCTTCGGCGCAGGCGTATCGGAAGCCGCCGCGCCGACGTGAAGACAGATCGCGATCTCGTTGCCTATGCTGTAATCTTCCGCACGGTACGAGACGATCGCGCTCACGTAGTACGTGCCCGGCGAAAGCGTTTGGAGAAGCTCCGTTACAACGCAGCCGTTCTCCCACGGAATCCCGTTGTGGGCGACGTCCATGATGCGCTCGTATGCGGCGTCAAAAACCATGATCTCGTCCAGCTTCCAGCCGTCCGCCGTCAGTACAATGAAGGGCATGCCCACATTGTATTCCGTGACGGGGATTTGGCTAAGGACCTCCTCGTCCTCAAGCTGAACGCCCACGCCATCCGCTTCCAATTCCGGTTTCGATTCCCACACGAAGCCCTCATACGGATAGACGGGCACGCTGTTCACAAGGAAATAATATGATACGTCGCTTTGCATCGTCGCGTCGTCCTGCGCAGGCGCCGCCGTTTTTTCGTCGACGTTATACATGAAGAGGAACGTGTGTCCGCTGTTTTTGACCATGATCAGCACCGTGCCGGAAAGCGTACCCGGTTCGATCTCATAAAATGCGTACTGCTCGGTCTCCGTTTCTTTCAGGCTGAAAAAGCCGCTGTCATCGATCACGCTGTACCGCGTTCCGTTGATGCAGATCTCCGGCTCGGCGTCGAACGCCCAGACCTTTGTCGCGGCAAACGCGAAATACATTCGTCCGTCGAGATACGCGATCTCGGACAGCCGCATCCGGTCGACTTCCTGTTCGACGGAGACCGTGACCGGAAAGATACGCTGCAGCCGGACCAGGCGCTGATGCAGGAAGTTTTCCTCCCCTTCCATGATCGTATCATAATCCTGCGCATCCTCCTCGGACATGGTCTCCATCTTTGCGCGGCGCATATCGTAGGTCCTGTCGAACTCGTACTGTTCCGTAAGGACCTGCGCGTATGCAGCCTCAAACACGCCGCGGTCCGCATCCGGCAGCAGCGGCTCAAACATGCGCCATTCATTGTCGTACAACACGACCAGTCCGTCGATCGTCATGGCGTAGGACGTCTCGCCGAAATTCGTCTGACCTTCCTCGGTCGGCCATTGTGACAGAGGGACCGGAGAGTCCGTCGTCCTGCGGATCGCGCTTTCGTCCGGCTCGCCCGCCGTCTCGTGATCGGTGATGACGTAAACCATGCCGTGATACCGGATCGCGGGCACGGACGCATTCGACTCCAGCGACAGGTCCGTTTTCGTTTTTGCAAGCGGGGTCGGATCGTCCGATCCGAACAGCGCATGCCGTATCACGACGCCGCCGAGCACGAAGACCGCGACGAGCAGCACCGCGACCGCGGAATAAGCAAAGACATTGCCGAGCCTGCTGCCTGTCTTTCGGACACGGTCGGACGTCTGCGGGGTCCAGCGTTTCTCCGGCTTGTCTTCCGTGCGAGCTGTTTTTTTCTCGGTGCAGACGGCAGCGAGCGTCCGTTCCACCGTTTGTTCAAAGGAATGGGGCATTTCCGGGATCGCATCGGAAACGCGGATCTGTATTTTACGCATCTTCATTTTCCTCCAGGATCGTTCGTAAAGCATCCTTTGCGCGGGATATCCGCGACTTGACTGTGCCGACGGGGACCTGCAATACAGCTGCGATCTCCTCCAAAGAATAGCCCTGTTCTTTGAGATAAAGCAGGTTCCGCTGATCCGCATTGAGCCGCATCAACGCAGCATGCAGATCGAGCGCCTGCGCCGTATCCGGAAACGGCTGCGGGCTATCGGGGATCTCATCTGTCTCAAGGACTCTGCGGCGCTCGCGCAGGATGGTATACGCTTCATTTCGCAGAATGCGCAGAAACCACGCGCGGAAGCTGCCCCGCTTCAACAGCGAATTGCGGTGCTCGTACGCCTTTACGATCGCCGCGCTCATCGCATCCTCACAGTCGTATGTGTTTTTGAGGATCAGAAACGCCACGCCGAACGCAGTCTTTTTGACGCTTCCGATCTCCTGTATAAACACATCGTCGTGCATCATAGCCATCTGTATCCTCCGTACAATTGCTTCGTTGACTGAATGATCATTCTCATAACGTAAGACGCAGAAACGGTTCAAAAAGTTCCATACAATTTTCGTCGCCGACATTTGACATTTGGGGGCTTGTGGTTCCGGAAAATGTATGTTATGATAAATTGATTATCCGAGAAGGAGATTTCCATGAAAAAACTGATCGCATTCTTTTTGGTGTTTGTTTTGTTGATGATCGCGGCGGCGTGCGCAGGCAATACGTCCGGCAATACGCAGACCCTCCGCGGAGAGCTTTCCGTTGCATACGACAATGCGCTGACCGGCGAGCTTTTGGTCTATTTCCAGGCGAACCAGGGCTGTTCCGTGCAGGGCGTGCTTCTGGACGCCGAGACCGATTACGAAGATCTCCATGAGACCGCGTCCGTCGCGCTTGTGAAGGACGAAGCCGTGATCGAAGCGCTCAAGGAAGCGGGCTGGATCGAAACGGAAGACTGGTCCGACGCGCAGAAGAAGATGAACGCCGGCATGTTCGGCTTCACCGTTCTGAGCGCGCCAGTTATCACCGAGACCGCAAAAACGTCTTCCAAGCTGTTGACCGACTGGCTCGTCGGCGACGGCACCTATGACCGGACGATCACGACCGTTTCGGGCAGCTGCGGCTGCAGCAAAAAGCAGACGAACGTCACGATCAAAAGCGACGCGCCGGAGCTTGCCAAGAGCGAGCAATTCAAAGCGCTCGTCAATCCGTAATCATCCGAACACGCGAAAATCCCGGATCCTTCCGGGATTTTTTCGTGTCCATCAAAAGAGCGGCGCAGCGATCTCGCCGATTGCAAACAGCACCGCTTTCCCGCGAAGCGCAATGCGTTCTCCGCTTAAGAGCTCGCATTCGAGCTCTCCGCCGCGGGGCGACGCCTGATACGCATGAATGATCCTTTTGCCGAGCACCTTCGCCCACCAGTCCGCGATCTGACAATGCGCCGAGCCGCAGACCGGATCCTCCGGCACCGTCGTCTCCGGCGTGAAGCTGCGCGATACGCAGTCGTATTCCCTACCCTGCGCCGTGGCGTTCCAGATGCGTCCGGGGAGCGTTTTCAGAAGCGCATAATCGGGCGCAAGGTTTCGCACGACCGCCTCATTTTGAAACACGCAGTTGAGATCGAGGCCTAAAATCGCCTTGACCGGCCGCGCGCCGTAGGCCTTCTCCATGGCGTCGGTCACCGGGATTTCCGAAAGCTCGTAGGTCGGGAAGTTCAGTTCGAAGCGATCGCCGATCCGCCTGACGGAAAGGTCTCCGCTGATACTTGTATAGCGCACCTCGTCCGCATCGGGTTCAAGGAACGACAGGATCACGAACGACGCCGCGAGCGTCGCGTGCCCGCAAAGCTCCTCCTCCGTCATGGGCGTGAACCAGCGGATGCGGTATCGCTCCCCCTCCTTGACAGCAAACGCGGTCTCGGCAAGGTTGTTCTCCATTGCGATCGCCTGCATGATTGCATCATCAGGCCAGCGGTCCATGACGCAGACCGCCGCTGAATTGCCGTGAAAGGGCTTGTCTGTAAACGCGTCGACGATGTATTGCTTCATGGGCTCCTCCCTTGCCATTCAAACAGATTGACGATTCTCCGGCAGGAGAATCCTCCTGAACATTCCCGCGGGGCACATATCACATCCCGAAGGGATATATCACACGCCGCAGGCGTATATCACGTTCCGCGCAAGCGGAACATATCACTGCCGTTTTGACAACCCCTCCGGCTTTTGCTTCGCAAAACCCACCTCCCCTTGCACAGGGGAGGCAAGGCTTGTCGAAACTGAGGGACAATGGTCTCTCCCTCCGCCTCGCTGCGCTCGGCACCTCCCTCGTCAGAGGGAGGTCGACGTTAGTATGATTTTCGAGCTCCCCTTGTCAGGGGAGCTGTCAGCAAAGCTGACTAGAGGTAGTCAAAGCGGCTTCTTGCTCGGCAGCCCCGCCTTGCGCGGGTAGGTTGACGGAGTTGGTGCGTTTTTGGTGCATATAACCAGCGTACGCGCGCCGTAGTCCGAGGCAAGCGGGACCGTTTCCGCCGTACAATGCAGCAGATGCAGGGCGCTTTTTGCGGTCTTGAGTTCTTCACTGACGTCGCCCTTATAGCAATAGGCTTTGCCGCCGACTTTCAAAAGCGGTACGGTGAGCTCCAAAAGCACCGGCAAAGAAGCCACCGCGCGGGAAACCGTCGCATCGAACTGCCCGCGGACCTTCGGATCACGCCCAAAGTCCTCCGCCCGCGCGTGCACGCATTCCGCCGAAAGCTGCAGGGTTTTCAACACTTCCTCAAGGAACGTGATGCGCTTTTGAAGCGAATCAACAAGCGTGATCTTCAAGGTCGGGTTCATGATCAGCAGCGGGATCGCGGGAAAGCCCGCGCCCGTGCCGACGTCCGCGATCTTCGCACCGTCTTTTAGGTACTTTAGCGCCGCAAGCGAATCGTAAAAATGCTTTTTGACGACCTCTTGGGGATCTGTGATCGCGGTCAGATTCATCCGCGTGTTCCAGTCGATCAAAAGATCATAATATGCGACAAATTTGTCGCATGCTTCGTCGGTCAGGTTGGGAATTGTTTGTTTCAGAAGATCACGCATGGTTCGTTCCTCTCTTCAGATAGACCAGCAGGACCGCGACGTCCGCGGGCGATACGCCGGAGATGCGCGACGCCTGCCCGATATTCTGGGGACGCTGTGCGTTCAGCTTCTGCCGCGCTTCGAGCCGCAGCCCGTCAAGCGTCGAATAATCGAGGTCCTGCGGGAGCGGCAGCTCTTCCATCGCGCGGAAGCGCCGCACCTGCTCGGTCTGTTTTTCGATATAGCCGTCGTAATGCGCCATGACGTCGACCTGCTCCTCGACGGCAGGCTCGAGCGGTTCGAGGCAGTCGAAGAGGTTCAGAAGGTCCGTATAGCGCACGTTCGGACGCTTCAGAAGATCAAAGAGCTTCACGCCGGATGCCGGAACGCTTTCGCCGACGGATTCGAGATACACACGCAGCGCGTCGGAGGGCGGAACGTGCGTACCGAGACGCTCCATCGCCCTTGCGATCCCTTCTTTTTTGCGCTGCAATACGGCGTATCGTTCGTCTGTAATCAGTCCCAGCCGCCTTGCGCGCTCGGTGAGCCGCAGATCGGCGTTGTCCTGACGCAAAAGCAGACGGTATTCGCAGCGGCTTGTCATCATGCGGTACGGCTCGGGCGTGCCTTTGGTGGCAAGATCGTCGACGAGCACACCGATGTAGGCGTCGCTTCTGCCGAGGAAGAACGGCTCCTCGCCCTTGACGTACAGCGCGGCGTTCACGCCGGCATAAAAGCCCTGCGCGGCGGCTTCTTCATAGCCGCTCGAACCGTTCACCTGTCCCGCGGTGAACAGCCCCGGGACGTCCTTCACCATCAGCGAAAGGTTCAGCACGTTCGGCACGAGGCAGTCGTATTCGATCGCATAGCCCAGGCGCATCACCTCGCAATGTTTGAGTCCCGGCATGGTATGCAGCATGTCGACCTGCACGTCGGCGGGCAGCGAGGTGCTCATGCCCTGCACATACATTTCCTCGGTCGTTCTGCCCTCCGGTTCAATGAAGATCTGGTGCCGGTCATGGTCCGGGAAGCGCACGATCTTGTCCTCGATCGACGGACAGTAGCGCGTGCCGGTCGCATGGATGCGTCCCGCGTACATCGGCGAGCGGTCAAGGTTTCGTAAGATGATATCGTGCGTCTGCTGATTGGTATAGGTAAGATAACACGGGTCCTGCTCGATCTGCAGCCGCCCGTTCAGAAATGAGAACGCGGGCGTCGGCTCGTCGCCGCGCTGGACCTCCATTTCGGAAAGGTCCAGGGAGCTTTTCCGCACTCTTGCGGGCGTGCCGGTCTTGAACCGCTGCAGCGGGATCCCGAGATTCCTTAATGCGTCGGAAAGCCCCTCGCTGCGCATCATGCCGCAGGGACCGGAAAGACGTGACCATTCGCCGATCAGGATCCGGCTCTTCAAATACACGCCGGAGCACAGCACGACCGCGCGGCAGGCATAGGAAAAGCCCTCGTCGGTCTTTACGCCGGAAACGCGTCCGTTTTCGATCAGAATCTCCGTGACCTCGCCCTGTACGAGCGTCAGGTTTTGCTGCTGTTCCACGGCGCGCTTCATGCGCTCATGGTAGCGGCGCTTGTCCATCTGCGCGCGTAAGGAGTGGACCGCGGGTCCCTTCGACGTGTTCAGCATGCGCATCTGGATCAGCGTATCGTCCGCGGCAAGTCCCATCTCCCCGCCCATGGCGTCGACCTCGCGCACAAGGTGTCCCTTGCCGGTGCCGCCGATCGCGGGATTGCAGGGCATCATGCCGATGCTGTCGAGATTGAGCGTCAGAAGCAGGGTCGATAAGCCCATACGGGAACAGGCGAGCGCCGCCTCCAGCCCCGCGTGCCCCGCGCCGATGATGATGATATCAAACCGCTGCCGTTTCATAAAGATCCCTTTCGTGTCCTTTCGACGGTTCAGTATACCATATTCGTCCGTTTTTGTGCAACGGATAGTGGAAATTTCCGAAAAACTCTGCTATACTGAAGGCACAGGAGGATCGAACTATGGGTAAAATGCGATTGATCAGAGATGCATACGGCACAACGGAGGGCTTTTGCCTTGTGAAAAGCGCGGCGGTGCGCACGGACGTGAAGGGAACGGAATATCTCGACATGGTGCTTGCCGATTCGGACGGCGAGTGCGTGGCAAAGCTTTGGAACTACTCGCGCACGGGACACGGCTCCTATGACGCGAATGACATCGTCAAGGTACGCGGCACGGTGCAGGTGTGGAAGGACACCGAGCAGTTCAAGATCGACCGGATCCGGCTCGCGACCGAAGCCGACAATGTGGACATGGGTGGGATCATCCCGACTGCGCCGTTCGATCCGCAGACGATGTACGATGAGCTCTACAGCACGGCGGCCGGCTTTGCCGATGAGGAGCTCAAGCGCATCGTGCAGTATCTTCTGCGCGAAAACCGCGAGCAGCTTCTGATCTACCCCGCGGGCGTCAAGCTCCACCACGCGACGCGCGGCGGACTTTTGCACCACACCTGCGCGGTGCTGCATCTGGCGCAGCGCATCGCGGAGCTGTATCCGAACCTGCATAAAGACCTTTTGTTTGCGGGCGCGATCCTGCACGACATCGGAAAGCTCAAAGAGCTCGACGCGGACACGCTCGGCATCGCCGGCGCGTACACGAATGAAGGGCAGCTTTTGGGGCATATCAACATGGGCATGGCGATGATCGCCGCCGCCGCGGAGATCACGATGATTGAGCCGAAGACCGCGATGCTTTTAGAGCACATGATCCTCTCGCACCACGGAAAGCCGGAGTTCGGAAGCCCGAGATTGCCGATGTTCCCGGAAGCGGAGGTGCTCAGTATCTGCGACCTTCTGGACAGCAAGATGTATGAGATGGACGCCGCTTTGGACGGCGTTGCGAAGGACGGCTTTTCCGAGCGGCAGTGGGCGCTCGACAACCGTCAGCTCTATAAAATCGACTAATGCAGGAGGGACACTATGTTTGAACGGCTGGATGCGGCAAAACCCGCATTGAAAAAACTGATCGCGGCGCTGCGCGAACGGTACGCGTACGCCTCGGTGCTTGCGACCGACGAGCGTTTCCGTTCATGGCGCGTTTCCAAGAACGGGATCACGATCTCGTCCGAGGGCGACGGCGGCTACGGTTTTGTGATCCGTGTATTTGACAACACCGGCTGCGCGGAGTATTCGATCAACACGTTTTCCGAGGAGATGATCCCGGCGATCGTCAAAGAGATGGAGACCCGTCTCGAAGCGGAACGCGCGGCGCTGCCGGAAGGGATCACGCCGATGCCGACGGCGATCCCGAGCGATTCCCCCGCCGTGCTGAGAAAGGAAGCGAAGTATGAGATCGACCCGATGGAGCTCGGCGACGAAGCGATCCTCGACCGCATCCAAAGCATCCGCGAAAAGGGCATGCAGGCGGAGAACGTCATGGATATCTTCTGCAATATGACCTATTGCGCGGAACGCAAGCTCTTTCTTTCCGCGCACCGCGACCTCGACGAGACGCATATGTGGACCACCGCGGGCGTCGGCGCGATCGGTTCGCGCGGCGAAGAGGTCAAAGAAAGCTATCAGGGCTATTCACTGCTCGGCGGCGCGGAGCTTCTTCGGGATGTCGAAAACGACGTCGGTCATGTGACTGCGGCGCTCAACGATCTGCTCGGATCCGAACCGATGATCCCCGGCGAGTATGAATGCGTCTGCGATCCGAGCGTCACCGGCATGATCGTGCACGAGGCGTTCGGGCACGGCGTCGAAATGGACATGTTCGTCAAGGACCGCGCGCAGGCAAAGCAGTTTATCGGCGAATACGTTGCAAGTCCTTTGGTCACCATGCACGACGGTGCGGCGGTCGACGAATGCGCGACGTGGGCGTTCGACGATGAAGGCACGCTGACCGGCGACACGGTCATCATCGACAAGGGCGTTCTCAAAACCGGCATGTGCGACGCGCTTTCCGCCATGCGGCTCGGCGTACAGCCCACCGGCAACGGACGGCGCGAAAGCTATGAGCGCAAGGCGTACACCCGCATGACGAACACATACTTCGAGGGCGGCGACGCTACGAAGGAAGAGATGATCGCCTCGATCAAATACGGATTCCTGCTCGAGGAACCGACCAGCGGCATGGAGGATCCGAAGAACTGGGGCATCCAGTGCATGGTCAACATTGCGCGCGAGATCAAGGACGGAAAGCTCACCGGCAGAGTCTTCTCGCCGATCGTGCTGACCGGCTATGTCCCGGATCTTCTGAAATCCGTCACGATGATGGGCGGTCCGTTTAAGCTCGAGGGCGGCGGCTACTGCGGCAAGGGCTATAAGGAATGGGTCAAGGTCTCCGACGGCGGCGCGTACATGAAGGCGCGCATCCGCTTGGGCTGAGGAGGAAACGGTATGGAACGAATCAAGAGATTGCTCAAAGAAGCCGGCGTTTCGGAATACATCGTCTACGGGTACAGAGAGCGGACTGCGGAGCTGTTCTTCGTTAAAAAGCAGCTCGACACCCGCCGTATGAAGGACGTCGAAAAGTTCGTCGTGACAGTGTTCCGCACGGGTGAGAAGGACGGCAAAAAGATGCGCGCCGCGGCGGACGCGACGGTGCTGAAAGCGATGACCGACGCGGAGATCATAAAAGCGTTTTCGGACGCCTACTATGCCGCGCAGTTTGCGATGAATCCCTATTACGAGCTGCCGGATCCGGTGCAGGCGCCGTGCAGGGAAGCGGCCGGCAAACTCGCGGAACAAGCGCCGGAGCAAAGCGCGGGCGAGATGGCGGCGGCGCTCTTTTCGGCGGACTGCGAAGGCGACGCATTTATCAACTCGGCGGAGGTCTTTGTCATTCAGAAGCGCGCGCATGTGGTCAGCTCCCGCGGCGCGGACGTTTCGTGGGACGAAGCGGAGGTCAAGGGCGAATACGTCGTACAGACAAAGGAGCCCGAGGATGTTGAAATGTACCGCGATTTCGCCTACACCGAGCTGAATACGAAAGCGCTCTCGGCGCAGGCAAAGGAAGCGCTGTCGTTTGTGCGCGATCGCGCGCGGGCGCAGAAGATCCTGAAGAGCGGCAATTACGACCTGCTGCTGACCGACGAAAACGTCATGATGACGCTGTGGTTCTACGGCGACCGCTCCGCGGCGCATATGATCTACCCCGGCTATTCGACCTGGAAGGTCGGCGACGACGTACAGGGCGAAACGAGCGGCGAGCGGATCACGCTCACGCTGCGAGCGCTTGCGCCGTATTCCAAAGAGGGCATTCCGATGCGCGACCGCAAGCTTCTGGAAAACGGCAGGATGTGCGCAGCGCACGGATCGAACCGCTTCTGCCGCTACCTCGGCACGGAACCGACGGGCAATTACCGGAAGTTCTCCTGCGACAATCCGGGCACGATGTCCTTTGCCGAGATGCAGAAACGTCCGTGCCTCTGGGCGGTCACGTTCTCCGGCTTTGAGATGAACGCCTTCTCCGGTCACTTCGGCGGCGAGATCCGTCTTGCGTATCTGATCGAAGACGGAAAGATGACTCCCGTCACCGGCGGCTCGGTCAACGGTCTCATCATGGACGCGCAGAAGGACATCGTATTCTCCACGGATCGCTACGCCGAGATCGGCTATGACGGCCCGTACGCGATGCTTCTGAAGAACATCCCCGTCGCAGGCACCGACGTGGAGGAATAACGCAGACATACAAAAAGCGGATCCTTTCAAACGAAGGATCCGCTTTTTTCTGTATCTGTCAGTTCTTCCACGGATAATCCGTGCTCTCCGCGGCGCGGTATGCCGCCGCCTGCGTGCGGGCGCGGACCGTGCAATCCAAAGCGCCCTTATCGACCGCGACCACATGCGCGGCGGTCACGCCGAGCTCGTTGAGCGTTTCGCGGATGACTTCTTCGATCCGCTTGCCGTACTGCTGTTTGACCGAGGAGGTCAGCTCGATCCCGATCCCTTCGTCCTTCGGCTCGATCTTCACGACGATATCGCTCGATTCGACCGTGCCCGCCTGCGCTGCTTTGACGATCTTCATGCGCCCAGCTTCTTTTCGAGGCGTGCGCGGATCGCGCGGATGAATTCGATCGTGTTGACCGGCGTGGGCTTCTGCCCTTCGACGAGGTTCACGAGGTCCTTGGTCATTACGCCGTCGTTCAGCGTTTCGACGCAGGCTTCTTCGAGCTTGTTGCCGAAGTTGACGAGATCATTGAGACCGTCCATTTCGCCGCGCTTACGAAGCGCGCCGCTCCATGCGTAGATCGTCGCCATCGGGTTCGTGGAGGTCTCCTCGCCCGCAAGGTATTTATAATAGTGACGGGTGACGGTGCCGTGCGCCGCTTCGTACTCGAATTTGCCGTCCGGGCTGCAAAGCACGGAAGTCATCATCGCCAGAGAACCGAATGCGGTGGAGACCATGTCGCTCATGACGTCGCCGTCGTAGTTCTTGAGCGCCCAGATGAAGCCGCCCTTACTGCGGATGACACGCGCGACCGCGTCGTCGATCAATGTGTAGAAGTAGGTCAGACCGAGCTTTTCAAATTCTTCCTTATAGCACTCGTCGTAGATCCGCTGGAAGATGTTGCGGAAGTTCATGTCGTACTTCTTGCTGATCGTGTCCTTTGCGGAGAACCAGAGGTCCTGCTTGGTGTTCAGCGCGTACTTGAAGCACGAATGCGCGAACGATTCGATCGACGTGTCCTTGTTGTAGATGCTCTGCAAAATGCCCGGGCACTCGAAATCGTAGACCGTCTCGCGGAAGGAGGCGCCGTTCTCGCCGGTGAACACGAGCTCCGCCTTGCCCTTTTCGGGGACGCGGTATTCGGTGCCCTTGTAGAGATCGCCGTACGCGTGACGCGCGATGGTGATCGGCAGCTCCCAGTTCTTCACGACCGGCTTGATGCTGTCGATGATGATCGGCGCGCGGAACACGGTGCCGTCAAGGATCGCGCGGATCGTGCCGTTCGGGCTCTTCCACATCTCATGCAGGTTGTACTCGGTCATGCGCTGTGCGTTCGGCGTGATCGTGGCGCACTTGACGCCGACGCCGTACTTCTTGATCGCGTTGCCCGCGTCCTTGGTGATCTGGTCGCGGGTCTCGTCGCGCTTCGGAAGTCCGAGGTCATAGTATTCGGTCTTGAGGTCGATGAACGGGAGCAGCAGCTCGTCCTTGATCATCTTCCAGATGATCCGGGTCATTTCGTCGCCGTCCATCTCAACGAGCGGGGTGGTCATTTTGATCTTTTCCATATGTTCCTCCATAAAAGATTTTGACAATAACACACAGATGTGAGGCAGCCGCTTCATTTTTCATGCACAATCCCCCCTGTCGCCTTCCACTGCGTTGTCCGGCGACGTCCCCCCCTTTACACAAGGGGGGCTTTTGGATTCGCGCGTCGCCTCCCTTGTGCAAAGGGAGGTGGGTGAGCGAAGCGAACCCGGAGGGATTGTCAGCTTGACGGCAGCCTCACATGTTATTTATTTGTTCTGCGCCGCGTAGTAGTTCATCAGGCAGCCTTCGAGGATGATCGTCTTTTCGTCCTCGGTGAGCCCCTTCACATACAGCGTGAGGTCCTCGACGGCGCCGTCCTTCCTGATCACCTTTGCGGGAATCTCCTCCACGCCGTTTTCGATCGCCGCGCGGATGCCGGGCACGAACACGAAGTCGCCTTCCTCGTACGGGAATGCGTCGCCCTCCTTCAGCGTGAACGGCACGATGCCCCAGTTGATGCAGTTAGAACGATACCGCTTGGTCGCGTATTCATAGCAGATGTTCGCAAAGCCGCCGAGCACCTTCTGGCAGGACGCCGCCTGTTCGCGCGCGGAGCCGTCGCCCGGCTTGTTCGCAAACACGCAGGACCCGAACTGGGTGTTCAGAAGAAGCTCGTCCGCATTGCCGACCGCAGAAAGCGCTTTTTGAAGCTTTTCGGGTTTCTCGCCTGCACGGCGCGCCGCTTCATCCTTTGCGATCGCCTTACTGCGACCGACGTACTCGGGTACTCTGCGGGAGAGTGCAAACTCGGAAAGGCGGAGCGGGTTGGAGCGATAGGAAGACGTTTCACCGGAGGGAATCAGCTCGTCGGTCGTGGTGACCGGGTCGCGGATGACCGCCGCAAGCTCCAAAAGCAGGTTATCCGCAAGCGGATACATCTTCGGCCAGTCGGTGATGTTGGGCCCGAGAATGAGCTCTTCTTCGGGATGCGGATGCGCAAAGCCGTTGTAGCAGCGCTTTGCGTAGACGGAATCGTCGAACTCGTACGGGATATGCTCGGTCTCGTACTCGACGTCGGTCGCAGCGGTGATGTAGCCGCCGTTCCGGGCAGTCGCCGCGATGGAACGGGAGTCCATCAGCGCCACAACGCTGATCTGTCCTTCGCCGGGCTTGGAGCCTTCGCGGTTCGGGAAGTTACGCGTCGTATGACGGAGCGAAAGTCCGTTGTTTGCCGGTACATCGCCCGCGCCGAAGCACGGTCCGCAGAACGACGGCTTGATGACCGCGCCCGCTTCGAGCAGCGCTTCGGTCTTGCCGTTTCTGGTGAGCGCAAGGCTCGTCGGAACGCTCGTCGGATACACAGAAAGGGAGAAGTAGCCGTTGCCGGTGCTGCCGCCCTTTAAGATGTCCGCAGCTTCGACGATGTTGTCAAAGAGACCGCCGGAGCAGCCCGCAATGACGCCCTGATTCGCCAGAACGCCCTTGTCGCTGACTTTACTCTGCAAATCGAGATGCGCCTTCGGGAACTTTTTCTTGGCTTCCTCCTCCACCTTTGCGAGGATCTCCTTCGGATTCTTGAGGAACTCGTGGATCGTGTACGCATTGGATGGATGGAACGGCAGTGCGATCATGGACTCGACCTTGTCGAGCTCGATCGTGATCATGGAATCATAGTATGCGCCCTCCGCGGGTTCGAGCTTTTCAAACGCGTGCGGACGCTTATGGATCTCATAATACTGCTTGATCTCGTCGTCGGTCGCCCAGATCGAGGAAAGGCAGGTCGTCTCGGTCGTCATGACGTCGATGCCGCTGCGGAAATCGAACGGGAGGTTCTTGAGGCCCGGGCCGACAAATTCGAGGACCTTGTTCTTGACGAGACCTTCGCCGAACGTCGCCTTGACGAGCGCCAGCGCGACGTCGTGCGGGCCGACGCCCTTCTTCGGCGCGCCGGTGAGGTAGCACAGCACAACCTCCGGAGGCTTAACGTCGTAGGTGTTCTTCAAAAGCTGCTTGACGAGCTCCGGACCGCCTTCGCCGACGCCCATCGTGCCGAGCGCGCCGTAACGCGTGTGGCTGTCCGAACCGAGGATCATATTGCCGCAGGTGGCAAGCTCCTCACGCGCGTAGGAATGGATGACGCTCTGGTTTGCCGGAACGTAAATGCCGCCGTATTTCTTTGCCGCCGAAAGTCCGAAGACGTGGTCGTCCTCGTTGATCGTGCCGCCGACTGCGCAAAGGCTGTTGTGGCAGTTGGTCATGGCGTACGGGATCGGGAACTCCTTGAGACCGCTTGCGCGCGCCGTCTGAATGATGCCGACGTAGGTGATGTCATGCGAAACGAGCGCATCGAACCGGATGTGCATAACGCCGCCCTCGTTTGAGAGCGAATGTGCTTCCATGATCTGATACGCAATCGTGCCTCTGCGCATCTCCGCTTTGTCGATGCCTTCCGGCGCCGGAACCGGTACGCCGTTTTTCCACTGCATACCCTGTGCGTGATACTGGATCATCGTTTTTTGTCCTCCCATGCTTATTCTGCAAATTTGCGGCACGCGATTCCATACCGCTTCATTACTATTATAAAGACATCAATGTATAATTTCAAATATATTTTTTATAATTTTTCATAGAGATTCTCTATCATTCGCAAAATCTCCTTGCATTCGGACATGTGGTTCTGCTATACTGAAGGCGGCGGAAATTTGCGCGCTGCTGTTCGGTATTTCGGCGGAAAACCAGAACCTTCGCGCCGTTTTTGCACGTTTATCAGGATTATGCGGCGTCTTTTTGCCGCATTGGGGAGGACATCTTGGACGTATCGCTGTTTTACACGCCGCTTCCGAAGCGGCTCGAAGCCCGTTATAAAAACTTTCTATCCTCTGCGGATCTTAGGGACGAAGGGGACGCGGACGTCGTTGCGCTCGCAACGGACGACGATTTCAACGTCGTCGCCTGCGGTGCGCGCGCGGGACATACGCTGAAGCAATTTGCCGTTTCCCCTGATCTCGAAGGCGAGGGCGTCTTCGCAACGGTGCTCTCGGAGCTCCTGAACGAAGCGGCGCGCGCAGGACAGAAGCGGCTGTTCATCTGCACGAAGCCGAAAAACCGCGCGATGTTTCAGTCGATGGGATTTTATCCGATCGTGGAAACGCGCGACGCCGTGCTGATGGAGGATCGGAAAAACGGATTCACGGACTATCTCGCCTCTTTGCCGCGGTATGAGGGCGAATGCGGCGCGATCGTTGTGAACGGCGATCCGTTCACCCGCGGGCATCTGCATCTTTGCGAATACGCCGCGAAGCACTGCGACGCGCTGTATGTGTTTTCCGTCTCCGAGCCGGGATCGATGTTTTCGCCGGACGAGCGGTATGAGATGCTGAAGGCGGGCACGGCGCATCTCAAAAACTGCCATGTCGAGCACACGGACGAATATCTCGTTTCGCGCGAGACCTTCCCCGCCTACTTCATCCGCGACGAGGAGCATGCCGACGCGGTCAAGGCAGACCTCGATATCGAGCTGTTCCGCAAGCGCATCGCGCCTGCACTGCACATCAAAAAACGCTTCGTCGGCGAAGAACCGTTTTCACCGACCACCCGCGCCTACAACGAGCGCATGAAGCAGCTTTTGCCCGAGAGCGGCATCGAACTGATCGAGATCCCGCGGCTTGATGCGATCAGCGCCAGCCGCGTCCGCGCTTGCATCCGCGAAGGAACCCCCGAACAGACCAAGGACCTGGTACCCGAAACGACCTATGCAGCCATCCTCCGTTACGTTGAACGAAATGCTTGACGCGCGCGAACGCCGCGCAAAAGAACAGTCCGCCATGCTTGCATCGGCGGACGCTTCGTGCTGTCTCGTTTCATTTTCGCTGAACATCGCGGGCGATGTCAAGCGCACGGCGAAGACGCGGCTGCTGTTCGACGAAGGGCTTCGGGCGTTCGGCGGTCTCGGATACCCCGAACATGCGCGAAAGGTCTTTGACGGCGTGACCGGCACGGAGGCGCTGATCCTTCTGCAAGCGGACGCAAGCGAGGTCAAAGCGACGCTCGAGCGGCTCGAAGACGCCTTCCCCGCTGCGCGGCTTTTTGACTTTGACGTGTTGAGCGCGCAGGGCGAAAAGCTTTCGCGCAGGACCGCGCGCAGATGTCTCGTCTGCGACGGACCCGCCGCGGTCTGCGCCAGGAGCCGCGCGCACGGGCTGGACGCCGTAAAGGCGGCGACCGACGCGCTTTTGAATGATTTCTGCGCCGATACGCTGGCGTTGACCGCGCATCACGCACTGGAACGCGAGCTTTTCACCACCCCGAAGCCGGGACTTGTCGACAAGCACAACACCGGTGCGCACACCGATATGGACGCTCCGCTGTTTTTGAAAAGTGCGGCGTCGCTTGTCCCCTATTTCAAAACCGCCGTGCGGCTCGGACTTGCGGACGCAGGCATGGCGCCGCTGAAGGCAGCGGGGCTTTTCGCCGAACATGCGATGTTTGCGGCAACGAACGGCGTCAACACGCACAAGGGCATGATCTACTCGATGGGGCTCTTGCTGTACGGCATGGGCAGGGCGCTCAGCTTCGGCGGCGACGCAGTCATGTATGCTTCGGCACTTGCAAAGACCGACGCGGAAGAGCGTCTTTCACACGCAATGCGGGAACAGGACACGAACGGCGCGAAGGTGTATGCGGATCACGGCGCGCGCGGCGCGGTCGGCGAGGCGGCGGACGGATTCTTCCACGCGCGGTACTGCGCGGACAGGCTGATCGCGCATCGGGATTCGGACAATCCCGGCGCATTGGCGCTCATCGACGTGATGATCGTTCTGAACGACACGAACCTGCTGCACCGCGGCGGCGAGGACGGTCTTGCCTATGTGAAAGAACACGCCGCGGCGATCGCGTTTCTTCCCGAAGCCGAACGGATTCCGGCGATCGAAGCGCTCGACCGCGAAATGATCGATCGGAACCTCTCCCCCGGCGGCGCGGCGGACATGCTGGCGCTCGGATATCTTCTTGACGCGTGGCGCGTGCTCTCGAAGAATCTTTGGGAGGTGAGCGCATGACGCTGCAGCAGCTTCGGTATTTCTGCGTGACAGCGGAGGTTCTGCATTACACGCGCGCGGCGGCGCTCTTGTATATCTCGCAGCCAAGCCTAAGCTACGCGCTCAGCAAGCTTGAAAAGGAGCTCGGCATGCCGCTCTTTGAACGGCAGGGCAAGCAGATCGCGCTGACGAAATACGGCGCGGAGTTTCTGCCGTACGCAAAGCGCGCGCTTTCGGAGCTCTCAAAGGGGCAGGAGCGGCTGAAGGAGCTCAAAGCGCCGGGCGCCGGGATCATCAATCTCGGCTATATCTACAGCGTCAGCTTTTCGGTCCTGCCGGCGTTCGTCGATCGGTTCTATGCGCACCTCGGCAGCCGTCAGACCGCGTTCCGCTTCCATCAGGGCATGGCGGGCGGACTGATCGAACAGCTTCTGAACGGTTCTCTGGACCTGCTCATTGCGGGCAGACCCGAGATCGATTCGGTGGAATACCTGCCTGTCGCAAAGCAGGAGCTTCTCCTTGCCGTGCCTGCGTCGCACCGGTTCGCCGAACGCGCGTCGGTTACGCTCGCAGATGTTTCCGAGGAGCAGTTTATCTCGATCTCGCATGAGGCGGTCATCTACCGCGAGCTTGCCGACAAGTTCAAAAAGGCGTCGTTTTCGCCGAACATCGTCTTTGAGGCGGACGAGTACAGCTCGATCGCCGCGTCCGTCACGACCGGCGCGGGCGTTGCGATCATGCCGCGTCTGCCGATCCTTGATACGTTCAATCTGAAGCTCATCCCGTTTTCCGACGTACCGATGACGCGCGAGATCTGTCTTTTGCGCTACCGTCTCCGCACGATGTCCCCCGCCGTACAGAGCGTCTGGGACTTTGCAAAGCATGTTTCGGAAGGATACCTCCAACGGACGGAATGAGCGTTTTGCCGCAATTCTGTCCGTTTCGATCCGCATTGCTGAAAAATCCGTTTTTATGCTTGCAAAATACACGCCGATATTCTACAATAAAGAGGATATCAGCGAATACTTGATCCGAAACCGGATCGGAGGTGTGATTATGAAAAAAATGCTGACCCTTCTCGCCGCCGTGCTGCTGCTTTTTGCCGCCGCATGCGGAGACTCGGTCGTTTCGCCGCACACCGATGCGACGACGCCGACAACCGTGCCTGCCGTCCCCGCAGAGGATTCTGTTGCCGTATTGACGGTGACCGCCGCGCCGACGCCCGCGCCGACGCCGGAGCCCACGCCCGAGCCGACGGAGGAACCGACGCCGGAGCCAACGCCCACGCCGGAACCCACGCGTGTGCCGCGGGAGGGCGATTTCAACATCAATTTCCCGGATTATGACACCGGCGTCGACGCCGATTACAGCTATCAAAGCGACGACCTTCGCATCGCGATCACGGTGCATCAGGGAACCTTGCGCGATGAAGCACAAAACCGGGATCTGAATGAAACCTATTATATCATGGATATCTGGGTCCGGAATATCAACTCGATCCGCACGGCGTTCGGAAAAGGCGATTTCATGACGCATTCCGAACACGGGTACGACTTGGCTGTCCGTGAAAATGCGATCCTTGCCGTGAACGGCAGTCAGAGTCAGGGACTCGTTCTGCATCGCGGCGAGCTCTTACAACCGCTCCGCTCGACCGGCAATTGGAATCGTGATTCCGTCGGTCTGATCTATCGAGATGGTTCCTTCAAGACCTTTTATCTGAGAAAAGAGAGTTTAGACATCGACCAGGAGATTGAAAACGGCGCGCTTTACGGATGGCAGTTCGGTCCGATCGTCATCCGCAATTACGAGGCAGGTCCCAACGCGACCAAGTATCACGGCATGGGCTATAAGGCGCGGAATATCCTCGGCTACTACGAGCCGGGTCATTATGTATTCTTTACCTGCGACGCAGGTCAAAAATCACAAGGCATGAACGAATTCATGATGCTCGATATGATGAAATCGCTCGGTGTTAAAGAGGCGTTTAACCTTGACGGAGGAAACAGCACGGTTGTGGTTTTCATGGGCAAGGTCATCAATCAGACGCGTGACAGACCGCTTTTGGATATGCTCATATTCGGCGAGCACAACGATGACGGCTCGTTCGTCGATCTTTCCACGCTGACGGCGTCGAAATTCCTCGGCAAAGAATAACATCCCGCAACGTAAAACGGCAGCGCGCGCTGCCGTTTTTTACTGTTCTGTCAGACGTCCAGGGTATAAGAAATGCCCGTGATCCTTTCCGTTGCGGTGTCGACGAGAAACTCGATGCAATACCGTTCATCGACGCGCAGCTTCCCGTCGTCCGTATTCCGGATCTTTGCCGATCCCGTTCCGCACCCAAACAACAGCGCAAGTAAACCGGGAGAAATATCAGCCAACGCTTTTTCATGCAGACCTCCGCCGCTTTCATTCACCCTTGCGCTGTTCCGCAAGATGGAAATACCGCGTCGGGATGTGGCAGTAGCCGCCCGGATTCTTGTCGAGATACTTTTGGTGGTAGAGCTCCGCGGAGAAGTAGTTTTCAAGCGGCTTCACCTCGACCGCAAGCGGCTTACCCTCCTTTTCCTCGACCTCCCGGTACACCGTCTCGATCTCCGGAAGCTGACTTTCGTCGGTATAGTAGATGCCGCTGCGGTACTGAATGCCCGCGTCCATGCCCTGCCGGTTCACCGAAACGGGGTCGATGACCTGAAAATAGAAGCGTAAAAGCTCCGAAAGCGAAAGCGCGGTCTCGTCGTATGCGACGCGTACGGTCTCCGCGTGCCCGGAATTGTCGCATACGTCGCGATAGCTCGGCGCGTGATCCGGACCGTTTGCGTAGCCGACCTCGGTCTCTATGACGCCCTCGAATTGATCGAGGAATTTCTGCATGCCCCAGAAGCATCCGCCCGCCAGATAGATCGTTTTCATACTTAATCCGCCTTCTTCCATTTCCGCTTCGCGGTCGGACATTTTTCGTCCATAAAGGCGCGGAAACCCGGAATGTCCATATTTTCAAAGCCGAGCTTACCGAGCACAACGATCTGCCTCTGTCCCGTCCAGAGAAGGAACAGGTTTTCCGTCTCCGTGACCTTTTTGAATGAGGGATACAGGAAGCGCAGCTCACTTTTCGACGTCCTGTTGTGCAACTCGATCGCGTCGTCGAAAAAAGCCATTTCGAGCTCCATCTGCTCCGTTCCGTACGATTCCTGATTCATCCGCATCTGCCGCTTGACGGCCCGTTTCGGCGTAAGCAGCACCCGGACAAGGAGGATCACCCACAGCGCAATACTTCCGGTCAACATCCAAAATGCGGGCTCGGAAGCGAATGATTCGCCGTAATATGTGAATGAACGGATCAGCTGTACCAGATGATAGCACGCATACACAAAAAAGCATGCGCCTATCACGCAGATCACAATATTCGCAGTTTTGCGCATTGCGCGGAACAGCTCCAGATAGATCTCGCGGCTTGTGTGCAGCGTGTTGGTAAAGATCGGTTTGCGTTCGTTTTCTTCCATATGTTCCTCCTTATTCTTCCTGCATGCTGCCGAACAGCGCGGCAAGATGCAGCAAAATCTCCACATTCTTTTCCATCGACGGGATCGGGACGTACTCGAACCGCCCGTGCGCGTTCTCATAGCCTGCCGACAGATTCGGGCACGGCAGCCCGCGTTCCGAAAGCGCCGATCCGTCCGTGCCGCCGCGGAACGGCTCCGTTTTCGGCTCAAGTCCCGCCATGCGGATCGCCTCGGTGAGGTTTTCGATCAGATACGGACAGCGGTCGACGTACTCCTTCATATTGCGGTAGGACTGTTCGATCGAAAGCGAAATGCGGTCCGCGCCGTATTCCGCCCGCAGCGCGTCCGCGCACTTCTCCAGATACGCCTCGCGCTGTTCAAACTGTGTGCGGTCGTGGTCCCGGATGATCAACACGACCTTTGCATGCTCCACGTCGGCGTTCACCGCGATCACATGGAAGAAGCCCTCGCGTCCCGCCGTATACCGCGGCTTTTCAAAGCGCGGCAGCATGGCAAGGAACTCGCCCGCGACGTCCGCGGCGTTGACCATGATACCCTTCGCGGTGGCGGGATGCACGCTGAGCCCTTTGACTTCGAGCGTCGCCTCAGACGCGTTAAACGTCTCGTCCATGTAATAGCCCAAATGATCGCCGTCGAGCGTGTATGCGACCTTTGCGCCGAAACGGTCGAGATCCAGATCCTTCGCAAGTCCTCCGACCTCCTCGTCCGGCGTGAACGCGAGCGAGATCGGTCCGTGCGGGATCTCCGGATGCGCAAGGCAATGCTCCGCGAACGTCATGACCGATGCGATCGCCGCCTTGTCGTCGCCGCCCAAAAGCGTCGTGCCGTCGGTGAGGATCAGGTCCTGTCCGATGTAGTTCAAAAGATTCGGAAACGCCTTCGGTGACATCACGATGCCCTGTTCGACGTTCAGCAGGATATCGCCGCCGTCGTAGGCTTCGAGCACCCACGGGCGCACGTTTGCGCCCGGCGCGTCGGGCGCGGTGTCCATGTGCGTGACCAGACCGAAGGGCTTTCCACCGCCGTCCGGCATCGTCGATCCAAGCTTTGCCGTGACAACGCAGGTGATCTCGTCGAGGCGGACCTCGTCTGCGCCGATCGCTTTGAGCTCGTCGAAGAGCATTCTTGCAAGGTCAAACTGCTTCTGTGTCGTGGGCGTTTCCGTTCCGTAATGATCGGACTGCGTATCAACCTTCGCGTAGCGGATCAGGCGTTCCCTGACCTGTTCATAAAACGGCGTTCGTTCGTACATGGCTTTCCCTCCGTCGCATTTGTGGCTTTTTTCTGTTATTAAGACGTTTGACCGTCAAAATCTGACAAGCTTTCCGAAAAGCTTCCTGTCATTTTCAGTATAGCACATTCCGCCGTGCGGCGCAATTCCGTTCCCCGCTCTTTCTAAAGACGTGCGGCGCAGCATATATCTGTCGCTGCGTATGAAAAAAGGACCTTTCGTTTCCGAAAAGTCCCGGATGCTCAGAACGCATTCTCCAATGTGAAGGTCTCATTCTTGGAAAACGGATAAAAATCATAATCGTCAAAGAACGGTGAATAGCTTGTGAAGCCGATCGAACGCGTCACGGGATCGAACGTCACAAGCATGCAGTAGCCGGTCGTTGCGTAAAGGCTTTCCGCCTGCAGATTGACCATGACCGCCGTAAATGTTCTGCCGTTCTCAAAGGTCTTCTGCATGTGATACGCCTTTCGGTGATGTCCGCAAAGCAGCAGACGAACGTTCGAGTGGCGCGAAACGATTTCCTCTTCCATATACTCGCCGATCTCGTTCAGCACGTCGGTGCTGTACAGATAGCCGTGCGTCAGAATGACTGCCGGGTATTCGCTGTACGCATCCAGGACGGAATGGATCCATTCATCCCGTTCCGCGGTGCTTTCCTACAGATTCCAGCCGATCCCTAAAAGAAGCAGCTGCTGTTCTTCCAAAAGCTGATACCAGCATTCGCCGCCGCGGTACAGCTGTTCCTCCTCATGCACGTCGCAGAGATCATATTTCTTGTATTGCTCGTAGCCGCGCTTGAAAACCATCACGATGCTGCGCAGATCGCCGACGTCGTGGTTGCCGCTGACGCAGTAGAACGGGATCTTGCCCCGGAGCGGCTGAAGATCGTCCCGAAGCTTTTCCCATTCGGCGTCGACCGCATTGTTCTCGACGAGATCGCCGGTCTGCACGACCGCAACGATGTTCTGCGTTTCCTTCTCCCTGAGCGCATAGTCGACGATCGATTTAAGCCCTTGGTCATTGGAAAACGCATAGTTCTGCGTATCGGAGATCCACAAAATCTTGAACGGCGTCGGTTCCGGCGTCGGCGTCGGCTCGGGCGTTGGCGTGGGGGTCGGTTCCGGGGTGGGTTCCGGCGTCGGCGTAGGCTCCGGCGTCGGTTCGGGCGTAGGCTCCGGCGTCGGTTCGGGCGTAGGCTCCGGCGTCAGCGTTTCCGCCTCGACGACAGAGGCGGTCGGGGCAGCCGTTTCGAGAACCGGTTCCGCCGTCTGAGACATTGTTTTCGTACTGCATGCGGCGGCACAGAGCAGCAGCAATACCATGCTGACGGCAACGGCGCATTTGCCCCAACGATTCATATCCTGCCTCCTTTCGATTTTTCGGTTCTGTATGGAATCCCGCCGCTGCTTGTCTGTTTTTTGACTGCAGCAGCTCGGCATGCTTTCAAAAACGCTCTGCCGCACGGCAGAGCGTTGACGTGGCGTGCCCGACACGATTTGAACGTGCGGCCTTCAGAGTCGGAGTCGCCAAAATACAAAGCTCAAAAAAAGCCCTGATTATCTAAAAAAACGCCTATTTTAGGGAATTTCCGCCATTCCGCGTCAGTCCGTATAAGTCCAATATGCACCCCATATTCCGATTGTTGTGTGCCACTGGTGTGCTGCTGGACAGACCCGCTAATAAACGATACCCTTCAAATGCTCACGCCTGCCGGGATTGCCCGATTTGCTCTCGGGCCCTGTTTCCCGCATTGCAAAACACCAATCCGGTACCCTCCACATAATCGGTATAGCCATTATAACAGGTGCTGCAACAAAAATCAACCGATATGGTTGGTCTATTATGCCGGTTTTGAACCGTTAAGCGTTGATCTCTCGTGCCAGCAATTGCCCGTTTCCTGATTGCAAATTATGAACCAGTAAGCATGTTTCCTCTTTCGCTGTTAAACAAAGAACTGCAAGACTGTATGGAGCAAATTGAGTACTTTGGTCTCTTGAACTTGTTTATTCACAGACGGGAGAACCGTCGTGTCGAATAATATATTATTATGCTGATGGACAATATCAATAGTCCTGGCGTTTTTATGTGTAAAACTAAAATGAAAACTCTATATACTTAACGTACATGGAAGCATCTTCTTTCCGGCTTCAGAATTCCAGGTGTTCGGCTATCACTTTAAAAGGAGATACACATGACGGATCACAGCATAAAGTACATCTATTGGGAATTAAGCAACTACCTTTTCCTTTCTTTGGTTATAAAAAACTTCCGACGTAGAGCCGGAAGCTTGTTTCTCGTGTTGGCATTCGCAGAATCTGCATTTGCCGTTTCGTTTGTTAAATCCCGGACAATGATCCCTTTTTTCGGATCAATGAGGACACCGTTAGCAGATTGCATCATGGCATCTCTTACGGTGAACTTCTCCCGTGTCTCAGGGACACAATGCAACCCGGTGCTGAGATTGTTCTGACCATCAAGGTCAATGAGGAGAACTTTCCTGCCGTGCTTTGCAAGACCTGCTCCGACGTTAATCGCTGTGGTCGTTTTGCCGACGCCACCCTTCTGGTTTACAACTGCGATGACTTTTGTCATTTATCTACACTTCCTATTCTTGCTTTGTTATGAGTAAGAGTGCCGTCTCGAGCCGCCGTTCTCGCGCATATTCTCTCGAATCCCCGTATCCCGCCGGACCGCGCAATGCTGTGAAGCGTTCAACGCGGAAGTATCATTCTGCTGTTACCCGAAACTGGCTATTCGGTTGTCAAGGAGAGGGATTGTGAATTTTTGCCCCTCACCTATAACCGTGCCGAGATTCTGATTTTTGCAAAGAATTCCGAAAATATATTATTCCACGTGACTGAACGATAGCTCCCTATCCGATTCAGAAAACATGAGCTGTAAGTCCAATAAGTCCGTGTGAAAGCGCAACAGTCCAATGATTTTTTATAATAATGTGCTAAAATGTGTTAAAAGCGCAACATTGACAAGTTATACGATTTCGATGTATTATATATGGAAATGTTTTCTGTCATAAAGTACGAAGAGAATCGATATTTGCAGTGTTTTCGTACGGAGCGGACATAATTGTTTGAAACAGAGAGAAAATGAGGTTCAGGATGAATGGAATGACGCCGAACGGCAATCAAAATCAGGGCAGCACGTATTCGGAACAGGGTGAACTGCGCAGCGATTCTTCGCGGTACAGCAGCGGGATCGACTGGAAATCGCTGTTCTATTTTCTGCTTGGCAAG
>JAEEGI010001591.1_pt1 | contig 56446 bp, 39 predicted proteins | sample 8958751 | NCBI WGS metagenome assembly JAEEGI01 (sample SAMN16246545, study PRJNA631951) | gut metagenome | biome: gut microbiome; feature: rumen; material: KS-attached | host: Bos | place: Iran: Karaj | collected 2018-10
CTCCTCGTCGAACTGCATCTGGGCACGCTCCACGAGTGAAACGACGTCGCCCATGCCGAGGATACGGTCGGCCATACGCTCGGGGTGGAACACGTCGATGGCCTCCATCTTCTCGCCAGTACCCACGAACTTGATGGGCTTCGTGACGACGGTACGGATGGAGAGGGCGGCACCACCACGGGTGTCACCGTCGAGCTTCGTCAGCACCACGCCGTCGAAGTCCAGACGGTCGTTGAACTCCTTGGCGGTGTTCACGGCGTCCTGACCGGTCATCGAGTCGACTACGAACAGCGTCTCGTCAGGGTTGATGGCCTCCTTCAGACGACTGATCTCGTCCATCATCTCCTCGTCGACGGCCAGACGGCCGGCGGTATCGACGATGACGACGTTGTACGACTCCTGCTTGGCCTTGCGGATGGCGTTCTGGGCTATCTCGACGACGTTCTTGTTACCCTCCTCGGTATAGACATCGACACCGACAGTCTGGGCAACAACCTTCAACTGCTCGATAGCGGCAGGACGGTAGACGTCGCAGGCCACCAGCAGCGGGTTCTTGTGCTGGCGGGTCTTCAGCAGGTTAGCCAGCTTGCCCGTGAACGTGGTCTTACCTGAGCCCTGCAGACCAGACATCAGGATGATGGCAGGACGCGACTCCAGCTTCAGCTCCACGGCCTTGCCACCCATCAGCTCGGTGAGCTCGTCGTGTACGATCTTCACCATCAGCTGGCTGGGCTTGATAGCCGTCAGCACGTTCATGCCCATGGCTTTCTGCTTGACGCTGTCGGTAAATGACTTGGCTACCTTGTAGTTCACGTCGGCATCGAGCAGGGCGCGGCGTACGTCCTTCAGGGTCTCGGCGACGTTGATCTCGGTGATTTTTCCCTCACCTTTCAGTATCTTGAACGACCGTTCCAGTCGTTCGCTTAAATTCTCAAACATCTATATTATTTACGATTTACTAATTTTCGATTTTCAATTTGGGGTGCAAAGGTACTGCAAATCAAGCTAAAAACCAAGAAAAAGCGCATTAATTTGATTCCAGCTCCCTGAAATAGCGCTCCGCACGTGCCTCGTCGCCCATGCCACGATAGCCCAGCGCCAGCATCAGGAGACAATGGCGGCGGTTCATCGTGTCGAGGGAGGAATCCCAGATGAGCAGGTCGGGCAGCGACACGGCGAAGTAGTCCATCGTCTGGTGCTCATAGAGGTGCTGTTTGCCGTAGTTGATGAGACGGTAGAAGCGGCCGTTGGCCTCGTCGTCGCGACCCAGTTTGCGGAGGGCCAGTCCCTGATAGAATATCTTCTCGGGCTTGGCGTCGTTGTAGTACATCGCGGCAACGGGCTCCTGCGGTCCCTTCGTCGCCTGCTCCCAGCACTCACGGGCTTTCTCCTTCTGGCCGAGGCCGTCGTAAGCCACGCCGAGATAGTAATAGATGTCGTTCTCCTGAGCACCATAGAGACGGCCCTCGCCGAGGTGTGGCGGATAGACGAGACACTCTTCCAGCAACCGAACAGCTTCGCCTCCGCTCTCCGATAGTAGTTGCTTGGCTAACTCGATGCGACAGAGCTGGTACTGTGCCGGCACCTTGCCTTCGCCACCCTCCCAGGGATGGAACTTGTGGGCATCGAGCTTCGCCTTCGCCTCCTCATAGTGTCCGAGCTGGTTGAGGAGCGTTATCTCTTCGAGCACGAGGTCGTCGCGCTGCTGAATCAGTTGCGGATACTTCTGCAGGAAGTCGAGACGCTCCTGATAGGGGCGTTTCAGACGCTTGTAGAGCTGGTCGAGCTCCATGAGCATACGGGCGTCGCTCTCGTCGAGGCGGAAAGCGCGCTCCATGTATTCGACGGCCTGCCGCCCCCTCTCTTCGGCGGATGCCGGGGGGAGGTTCTTGTTAAAGCGCACCAAGGCCAGGTTACGCCAGACGGTCGGGAACTCAGGGTCGAGACGGGCCGACAGCTCCCAGTTCTCAAGTGCGAGGTCATACTGCCGCTTGTCATAGTAAAGACAGCCGAGATAATAGGGTGCGCGGGCACCATCGGGATTCATCGTCTTGGCCAACGTCAGCACCAGGACATCCTCCAGACGATTGGGGAAACAGCAGTAACTGTCCATCTGCTCCGCCTGTTCGAAGGCGGCGTTGGCTGCCACGCCATCGCCCAGTCCGAGCTGTGCCCAGCCTATATAATAATAGGTGAGCGGATGGGGCACGGTAGCCAACCGTAAGATGTCGAGACACTCCTGCCACAGTCCAGCCTGTGCGTAGTCGAGGGCCAGCTCGTGGTAGTTGTATGCGCTGTCGTGCATCATCGTCTGCATCTGTTTCAAGACGTCCTCATCGCGTGTCAGCAGGTACTGCTCGTAGAGGATGCCATAGTTGAAGCGGTCGAGCGCCAGCGACGCCGTCATCAGCTGTTCGCGCTCCTCAGCCGTCGCGTCCATCTTCCGGAGGACGGCAGCCTTCAGCGCACGGGCCTTGTGGTTACAGCTGTTGAAGAGGAGCGAACGGTTCAGCTCGTCGAGGGCATCGTCGTAACGGCCCTGGCTGACGCTGATGCAGGCAGCCTCGAAGTAGCCGGCATCGGCCCACGCCTTGTTCCACGTCGACTTCCAGAAGAGCTCATAGGCCTCTTGTGGGCGGTTCTGGTATTTCAGACAGAGGGCCAGGTTGAAGATGGCCTCACCATCGTAGGGGTTCGGATTGCGCTTCTGCCAGATCTTCACAGCCTTACGCAGGTAGTCCTCCGCCTTGTCGAAACGGCCACGGCGCAGATACCACAGTCCCGTCTGGTTCAGGCAGCGCACATCGTTAGGATCGCGGCGCAACGCCTCCTCGTAGTAGTCGAGGGCCGACCACGTAGCATGGCGGTATTGCTCCAGATGGATGCCCGTCAGGTAAAGCTGGTCGTTGGTCTTCGTGTCCTCAGGCGACAGCGCGGCCTCAGCGGCATCGGGGATGGGACGGATATCGTCGGGCTCAGACTGCCAAGAAAGCCCACCCCCTACCCCTCCCCAAGGGAGGGGAGACTGGTTACTCTTACGGATGGTAAAGAGCAGGTCGTCCATCGTAGCGTCCTTGACGTCGACGGTCTGCTCAAACACCTCCTCGGGCGACATCGTCACTATCTGGTCGTAATAGGTCTCACCCTTCTTGTTTTGGAGGACGATACGTACCTCCTGCTTCGACGTTGCCAGCACCCTGAATCTTATCTCCTTCCTCGTTACTCCTTCCTCGTTACTCGAAGACTCCTCAATATTCATGATAAAGTCCTTGCTCGCCTGCTTCACGATGCCAATCTCGCGATAGGGCATGAAGTACTGCACGAACTGCTTCTCCTCGTAGGGCATGAGCCACGTGAAGTCGGGCTGGTTCTCGGTATAGACGCCCGCCATCAGCTCGATGTAAGGACGATATCCTTTGGATAATGTATAATCCGTGAGATTCCTGTCCCACGCACGTCCGAAGTCGCCATTGCCCCACGTCCATTGCTTCTTGCCGGGCGAATAGTGGTGGCTGGCGACGTGTAGCATACCGCCGTGGCTGTCGTTCTCGTAGCCACCCTCGAAGTCGTACTTCGAGTTGACGGCCATATACGATGTCGGCACGGGGATGTTCCGATAGTTCGAGATATCGACACCGGCGGAGTAGTCCATCTTGTAATAGGTGCCCGTGGCGATGGGGAAGCTGGAGACGGCGCGCTTGCCGTGGTCGAAGACGGCATTCACGTCGGGCGGGAACACGCTCTGGTACTGGTCGTTCACCTCCACGGCGGGGTTTGCCCACCAAAGGAAGGTCTGCGGCAGCGGCGTACGGTTCGAGACACGGCCTTGTATCTCGAGGTAGGCGCAGCCGGGGCGCAGCGTGAAACCGGCAGCACCCTTCTGGTGGAACATCCGCTCCATCTCGTTCACCCAGACGGTGACACTCCCGTCCTCGTTCTCGACAATCAGCGAGTCGACGGGCGAGTAGGTCGACGGACGGTGGTGCTGCGGCCAGTTGAACTCGATACCGCCGGAGATCCACGGTCCGGCAAGGCCGACGAGGGCGGGTTTGATGACGTGGTTGTAGTAGACGAAGTGGCGCTGTTTGATCTTGTCGTAGGCCATCTGGATGCGGCCACCCAGCTCGGGCATCACCATCACCTTGATATACTCGTTCTCCAGCCATACCACGCTCCACTCATGGGGCGTCGGCTCGTCGGCTATCGACTCGATGACAGGGTACGGGTACACCACCCCACTCGATCCCTGGTAGACGCGCTTCTCCAGGAACATCGGGGCCTTCTCAGCCTTCCCAATCTCATAGGTCGGGATGGTCACTATCTCTCTCCATGCTTTAACCATTGTTTCTTATTTCGTTTTAGTAGTAGTTGCCTTGTTTCTTCTCTTCTCGTAGCGGTCAATCTTATTCAGACAGTAGCGACGGAAGTCACTCCAGCGGTAGTAAGGGCCGCTGACGGCGAGGATGGGCAGCTTGGCCTCCTGTTCGTTCAGCAGCACTTTGAAGAGCACGTCCTTGTCCTTGGGATTACGGCGGTAGAAGATGAACTGCAGGTTGCCGCCCATGGGGAACACACTGGAGCACCACCAGCCGCGGCGCTCAATCTCGTCGAGATCGGTGGTCTTCAGGTCGTAGCCGTTGAGCCCCATCAGACAGACCAGCGGTAGCAGGACGGTATCGTGGCCGAAGCGCAGCTGGGCACCGGGACGACTGAGGCGTATGCAGCTGTCGGCATCGGCTATCAGCTGGCGCAACAGGTGACGCTGGCTATACGGGTAGTCGCCACCGTTGAGCGGACAGAAGCCGTACTCCAAGTACCACAGGGCATTGTCAATCTGCCACATACGGTAAAGGTCGTCGATGGTGAAGAGGCTGGCGATATAATTCTCCTGGTTGGGATATGTGTTCTTCTGGAAGAGTCCCATCTTCATCAGGTAATAGTTGAAGAACGACTCATCGATCAGCTCCTTGACAATGTCGGGGTTCTTGAAGAGAAGCTCCATCAGACGGCTGTTGCCCAGACGGCTGGCGATATAGTCGTCGTAAGCTTTCTGGGCCTCAGGCGCCAGCTTTTTCTTGCTCAGCAGCGGGTCCTGATGGTTCATGTACCACTGGGTGCTCTTCGAGGCATCCATCGAGATGCGCAGCTGGGGGTTGCGCTGTGCCAGCTCCATCATGGCCGACTCCATGGACATGATACAACGGGGCACCGTGGTGCTGCGGGCAGAGACGGTGGCTGAGTCGGCAAAGACCTCCGGGAAGCGGGTTATCATGCGACGGGCTATCATGCGGTGCTGAATCTTTCCGAGAGCTGTCAGGTCGCCCCAGCGGTCCTCAGAGTCCAGAAGGACGAGGTTCATCTCGCTGAGGACATCCCTTCCTGATACCGTCAGCTCGTTCACGGCATTTGCCTGGACCATCATCCTGTAGGGGATGTCATAGCCCGACCGCCGGTTGATGTAACGTGAGCCGTGGCGTCCGTAGTGCGAGATATAGAAAGGACGCTTGCCTCCCGGCGGGGGCGTCAGGTTGTCGGGGATACTGTCGGGATAGGTGTCGTAGTTGCACGAGGCATAGACCGGCTTCTTCTTGATGATCTCGTAGACAGGCTGTGCGTCGGCGCCGACAGCCAGCAGACAGAATACCATATACAATAATATACGCATAATCATCTTCATCGTTCTATTCTTCATTCCTCTCTCGGGCGTAGGCATAAAGCTTCCGCAGGTAATAGCGCTTCACATCCTGCCAATGGTAGTAGGGCGCACAGTCGCTCGCAATGGGCAGCCGTGCCTCACGCCCGTTCAGCAACACACGCACCAAGGGGTCGGGGTCGTTCTTGTCGCTACGGTAGTGCACGAAGACCATGCTGCCACCAAGCGGAGAGATACGGTAGTCGGCCCATCCGTAGGCCTCAAGGGAGTCGAGACAGCTGGTCTGCACACCATAGCCGTCGAGCTCCAACAGACAGACGAGCGACATCACCACATTCTCATGGGTATAGCGCAGATGGACTACCGGATAGTCGAGCTTCATGATACTGTCGCCCTGGTGAATCAGGTTCCATAGCGGCTGACGCTGGATATAGGGTTGGTGACCGCCGTTCAGCGTGCATCCGCCATAGCGTATGTAGGCCCAGGCATTGCGACGCATCCAGTGACGGTGAATCTCTTCAAACGTAAAGATATCGAAGAGGTTGAAGTGTTGACTGACAGCGGAGACTTCATATTGCGGACTGCCCGCAAGGTCGAAGAGCTGACGGCTCAGGGCGGCGGCATCGATGCCGGCAGCATAGTCGGGATCGTTGAAGAGCACCCTCATCAGCCGCTGGTCGTCGGGGGCCCAGCGCTTCGTGAACTCATTATAACAGGCCATCGCCTCGGGGTTGTTACGCTGCTCCTCGAGTACCTTGTCCTCAGCGTCCATCCACGACCGGGTGCGATGCGAGGCATCGATGAACATACCCATCGGATGGTGGGCACGCGATATCTGCAAGGCGGCCTCGCCCAACGTCAGCAGACAGTGGTTCTCGACGATGGAACGTCCGTCGACGAAGGTATTGTCGGTGAACACCTCGGGCAACCGTATGGTCAGCTGACGCGCCAACTCACGGGCCTGCTGCTTGCCAACCTCCGTCAGCTCGCCGGTCTTCTCACGGGCTTCGCTCCTGAGCTGCGTCACCCTGACAAGCACCTCACGGCCGATGTCCGTCAGCTTTCCCAGACTGTCGGCCTTCATCAGGGTCTCGTAAGGGTCGTCATAGTACTCCTGCCGCTCCAGATAGTAAGCGGAAGGACAGCTGAAATGGTTGATGTAGAAAGGGGTCTTACCTGCCGGCGCCGGGGTGTCGTGAGGCGACACGGGCACAGGCTGGGTGTAATGTAGCCCTGCCGCACGGCGCACATCGGCATACAACTCCTCGGCGATGGTCTGAGCCGCGACGCCCGTAGCCCCCCAGACCAGAATGGCGGTTAGCCCCCAAAACTTCTTATGATTCATTTCTCACTATTCACTCTTCAGATATCTCTTATCTATTATCTCTTATCTCTCATCTACATGGCCAACTCCTGCTCCAGCATCTCCAGGCTCTTACCCTTCGTCTCGGGACAACGGCGATAGAGGAAGATGAAGGCACAGAGGCAGATGGCGGAATAGATCCAGAACGTGCCGCTGCTACCCAGCGCGGCGTTCATCGACGGGAACGAGAACGTCAGCGTGCAGCAGCCCACCCACAAGGCGAAGGTACACGTGGCCATCGCCACACCACGGATGCGGTGGGGGAATATCTCGGCCAGCAGCGTCCACGTCACAGGGCCCAGCGTCATGGCATAGACCGAGATGGCCGTCACGACGAGTACCACCATCATCACCCCCTTCACCTCGAGGAAGTAGCAGGTGCCCAACGTCAGGTAGATCAGTCCCAGGCCGCCGGCACCGATGAGCATCAGCGTACGGCGTCCCCAGCGCTCAATGGTGTAGAGAGCAACGAACGTAAACAGCACATTGGCAATGCCCGTGATGACAATGTTGATGAACATCCCGTCGACGTCGAAGCCGGCACCCACGAAGATCTCCTGCGCATAGTTGAAGATGACATTCGTGCCGCACCATTGCTGGAACACGGCGATGACAAGTCCCAGCACGAGGACCTTCTTATAAGGAGAATTGAAGAATTGAAGAATTGAAGAATTGAAGTCTTTTTCGTCAGATGAGCACGACTCCATTTTTTCATTCTTCAACTTCAATTCTTCAATTCTTACATTCTTCAATTTTAAGTACACCGGACTCTCCGGAATGAAGAAGCTCATCACCAGGAACAGGGCGGCGGGCACCGTCTCGGCCCAGAACATCCAGCGCCAGCCCCAGGCCACGTTCCATGCCTGGCTCTCGACGACCGAGGTGTCACGGGCCAGCAGCATATTCACCACCTGTGCCGCGAGGATGCCCAGCACGATGGTCATCTGGTTCAGACTCACCATCCGTCCACGGATGGCCGTCGGACTGACCTCGGCAATGTACATCGGCGACAGGGCCGAGGCCACGCCGATGCCGACACCGCCCACGAAGCGGGCGATATTGAACATCGTGAAGTCGTTGAAAAGTCCCGTGCCTATGGCCGACACCGTGAACAGCACGGCGGCTGTCGTCAGGAGGGGCTTACGGCCATAACGGTCGGCAGCGGCACCAGCCACCATCGCGCCGACGAGACAACCCACCAGTGCCGTCGACATCGCCACACCTTGTAATACCGGCGACTCGCTGATGCCGAAGAACAACTCATAGAACGGTTTCGCACCGCCAATGACCACCCAGTCGTAGCCGAAGAGCAGACCGCCCATGGCCGACACCAGGCAGATGAAATAGATGTATCCTTTACTGTTTTCTTGCATATCGTTAGACTTCAACTCTTAAATTCTTAAATGATTTCTTCCATACAAACATCGTGCTCCTCACTCGGCACCTCCGCCACACGCTGGAAGGGGAAGCAGACGCCGATCAATCGAGGGGCAAGGGGCGAGGAGCAAGGGGCAAGGTGTTCGGCCAGGAAGCGGTCGTAGTAGCCCTTTCCACGTCCTAAGCGGTGTCCGGCGGCATCGAACGCCATGCCGGGCACCAGCGCCACGTCAATCGCGTCGTAGTCGGTGAACGGCTCGCCGACGGGCTCCATGATGCGGAAGGCGCCCTCACGGAGGTCGTCGCGGGAGGTGTAGCGGCGCAGCTCCATCGTCTCGCCGTCAACGACCTTCGGCAGGAGGACGGTCTTGCCCTGAACCACCAGCTGGTCTATCAACGGCCGGATATCCACCTCGTCTTTCAACGGCCAGTAGGCCATGATACATTGAGAGATGGAGAGTTTCTTCGCAAGCTTCTCAACAATCTCCTCCGACATCCGTGCCAGCTGCTCCCGGTGCTGCTTCTTCGCCTCACGCATCTGCTGGCGCAGCACCTCCTTCCACTCTCCTCCTTCCACAATCCGACTGGCCGAGAACTCGCAGCCGCAGTACTGCTGGTTATAGAAGCCGTACTCCTTCAACAGCTCGTTGCGCCGCTGCTGCAGCCCACCCTTCCGCCAGTTCTGTGCCCAGAAACTACACAAATGGGACGGTTGACTTTCCCCTTCGGGCCGTCGAGCTATACCTTCTTTTTGTGTACTTTCGTTGACGATTTGCTCGGCGCGGCGTCCGGCACGCTCTATCTGCTCCAGGCTCTTCCAACGGCTGGAGGCCAGGGTGGTGGTGAAGTAACGGATGCCCAGCTCCTGCGCCTTGCGGGCAGCAGCCGTCAGGCGCAGCGTGAAGCACGCCTCGCAGCGTCGTCCCCGTTCCGGCTCCAAAGCCGGATCATACGCCTCCTCGTTCCTCGTTCCTCGACAACCAACCCACTGTCTCCACGCCTCATGCTCATAGTCACCGTCAATCCAACGGATGCCGAGGCTCTCGGCGTGGCGCTGGCTCTCGCGTTTGCGTATCTCGTACTCCTCGCGGGGCCAGATGTTGGGGTTATAGTAGAAAATTGTGGGGCGCACGCCATTGGCTACGAGCCACTCGACGATAGCCGAGGAGCAGGGCGCACAACAAGCGTGGAGGAGAACCTCCGTACAGTCATCAGGAACGAGAAGGGGTTGCTGTTTCACGCCTGCAAAAATACAAAAAAAGGAGGAAACGACCAAATTTCTTCGAAAAGAAAAGGAGGAATGCTTGTTTTTCTCACATTTTTTCGTACCTTTGCGAACGAAATTACAAATAATTAAGAGAAAAACTATGATGCGTTTTTATACCTTACTAGTCTGGAGCCTCATCGTAGCCATGGGCTGCACATCGTGTTCCCAGAAAGGAGAGAAAGGAGAGAAAGGAGAAGGGACAGGAGACCGTGGTGTCAGCGTGAAGACCATGAAGGTGGCTGTGAGCACCCATACTGTTGGCAAGAGCTATATGGGGACCATCGAGGAGGAGGATGGTGCGAACGTCACGTTTGGCGTCATCGGCACGGTGGTGAGAGTGATGGCCGAAGAGGGCCAGTTTGTCAGGAAAGGACAGGCATTGGCAGAGGTCGACGGTCAGAACGTTCGTAATGCCCACGAGATCAGCGCCGCCACGCTGAACCAGGCCGAGGACGCTTATCGTCGTCTGAAGGACCTCTACGAGAAGGGAACGCTTCCCGAGATCAAGATGGTCGAGATGGAGACGGCGCTGGCCAAGGCCCGTGCCGCCGAGGCCATCTCGCGCAAGAGTGTCAGTGAGATTGTGCTTCACGCTCCTTTCGACGGCTTTGTTGCCTCGAGCAATGTCCACGAGGGTGCCAACGCTGTCATCGGCGTGACGGGTTTCCGCCTGGTGAAGATTGACCGTGTGAAGGTGAAGCTGTCGGTACCCGAGAAGGAGATTGGCAAGGTGAATGTCGGCGACCCTGTCACCTTTGTCGTCGACGCCCTTGGCGACAGCATCTTCACGGGCAGGATTGCCAGTCGTAGTGTGGCAGCCACGGCGGTGAGCCACAGCTACGGCGTGAAGGCCATTGTCGACAACCGCCGTCACACGCTGCTCCCCGGCATGGTATGTAAGGTACGCATGGAGAGCGCCAGTGGCGACTACGCCATCGTTGTCCCCCAGCAGGCCATCAGCATCAGTGGTCAGGACAAGTTCGTATGGACTGTCAGCGAGGGCAAGGCACACCGCCAGAACGTGCTGACGGGCGACATTATCAGCGAGGGTGTAGTGATTGAGTCGGGTCTGACGCCTGGCGACCTTGTCATTGTCGAAGGACAGAACAAGGTCTGCGAGGGGATGTCGGTAAAGAGTGAACAGCAAAAGTAACAAGCGATGAAGAATAAGACCGACTTGGTGACGTCAGCCATACGTCACAAAAACATCACGCTGCTGCTGGTTGCCATTATGATGTTGGCCGGCGTCTTCTCGCTCATCAAGATACCGAAGGACGAGTTCCCGCAGTTCGAACTGCCCGTAGGACTGGTGGTCGGCGTCTACCCCGGTGCCTCCGTTGCCGAGGTTGAGAAGCAGCTGGCCAAGCCGCTGGAGGAATTCCTGTGGACGTTCAAGGAGATCAACAAGAAGAGGACGATGACGCTGAGTTTCAACGACGGTTGCGCCGCCGTTGTCTACCTGGACCCCTCGGTGAAGGCAAAGACCGAGTTCTGGAACAAGCTGAAGGAGCGTCTGACGCTGTTCAAGCTGACGCTGCCGCCCGGTGTGCTGGGGGTAATTGCCAACGATGACTTCGGCGAGTCGTCGACGATGCTGCTGACGCTGGAGAGCGACGAGAAGAGCTACCGCGAGATGGGCGACTATGCCGACGGCTTGAGCGACAAGCTCCGCAGCGTGCCCAGCCTGGCGAACATCATCCGCATGGGTGGCCAGAAGGAGCAGCTGTCCATCTACCTTGACCGCGACCGTCTGTCGCTTTACGGCATCAACACCGCCATGCTGATGAGCAAGATCTCGGGGCTGACGGGTACCATCTATACCGGCAGTCTGGCCGACGGTAAGCTGAGCCGCTCCATCCACATTCGCTCGTCGCTGAACACGGAGAACGACCTGGCACAGACCATCATCAGCAGCGACCCCACGGGAGGTGTCGTGCGACTGGGCGACATCGCCACCATTGAGCGCGAATATCCCGATCCCCGGCAGTACATCACGAATAACGGCAAGAAGTGTGTGCTGATGTCGCTGCAGATGACGAAGGGCAAGAACATCATCGAGTTCGGCACGATGGTGAAGGAGACCATCCGTGAGTACAAGGCGACACTCCCCGACGACGTACATATCAACATCATCAGCGACCAGTCTCATGTGGTGGACCACTCCATCCGCGACTTCATGTGGGAGATGCTCATTGCCATCGTCTCGGTCATCATCGTCGTCATGCTGATGCTGCCTCTGAGAGTGGCAGGCGTCGCCGTGACCACCATCCCCATCACCATCTTCTCGTCGCTGGCACTGTTCTTGGTCTTCGGCGTCGAGATCAACAGCGTGACGCTGGCGGCACTCATCGTGTCGCTGGGAATGATTGTCGACGATGCCGTGGTGGTGGTAGACTGCTACCTGGACAAGCTCGACAGTGGCATCAGCCGCTGGAAGGCGGCCATCGAGTCGTCGCGCGAGTTCGTGAAGAGCATCATCACCGCCACGCTGGTCATCAGCATCACGTTCTTCCCGCTGATCTTCACCACCGACCAGGTGATCCACGACTTCCTGCAGTGGTTCCCCTACTCCATCAGCATTGTGCTCGTGGTGTCGCTGGTCGTCGCCATCTTCGTGGTACCCATCCTGCAGCACCACTTCATACGCCAGGGACTGCGCCAGCAGCAGGCCAGCAGCGGCCGCCAAGGCGGCAGGGCCTCGATGCTCGACGTCATGCAGAAGGGCTATGACCGCCTCATTGACGTCTGCTTCCGCAACAGGAAGCTGACCATGGCCGTCGGACTGGTCTCCATCGTGGTGGGCGGCCTGCTCATGACCGTCATCCCGCAGCGTCTGATGCCACGTGCCGAGCGCAACCAGTTTGCCGTGGACATCTTCCTGCCTACAGGCACCGACCTTCACTATACGGCGAAGGTGGCCGACAGTCTGGCGACGATCCTTAGGAAAGACCCGCGAGTGGAGAACCTGACGACGTTCTACGGCAGCGGCTCCCCACGTTTCCACGCAACGTTCATCCCCAACTTCGGCGGTACGCACTTCGCACAGTTCATCGTGAACACCCACAACGATGCCGAGACGCAGGGAATGCTCGACGACTACGCGGAGCAGTACGCCTACCACTTCGCCGACGCACAGGTGCTCTTCCGACAGATAGAATACTCCGACCGTGCCTACCCCATCGAGGTACAGGTGGCCGGCGACAATCTCGACAGCCTCCACGTGGCCATCGACAGCATCAGGAACCGCCTGTCGCACAATGCCGACATCGCCGTGCTGAACACCAGCTTCGGCTCGACGAACAACAGCCTGGAGGTCATCATGAACCCCGAGGAGGCCAACCGCTTCGGACTGAGCAAGTCGCTGCTGTCGCTGAACTTCGCCATGCGCTACGGCGGCGGCATCCCCGTCACCTCCGTCTGGGAGGGCGACCACGAGGTGAGCGTCGTCATCAAGGACGCCCACCACAACAGCCAGAACATCGACGACTTCAAGAATATCCGCGTCACGGGACTGCTGCCCACGGTGACGTCGACACCGCTGTCGCAGGTGGCCACCGTCAAGCCCGAATGGACCGACGGCACCGTCACCCGCACCAACGGTCAGCGTACGGCGGCCGTCTTCGGTATGCTGGCACGCCATGCCAAGGTGGGACAGGTGACACGCGAGGTGTATGACGACCTGAAGACGCTGCGACTCCCCGAAGGCACCACGCTGAAGAAGGGTGGACAGGCCGACATGGAGGCCACCTACCGTCCGCAGCTGTACCTCGGTATGGAGATTGCCGTCATCCTCATCTTCTTCATCATCGTCTTCCACCTGAAGAGCATACCCCTGACGCTGCTGATCATGTACTCACTGGGATTCTCGCTGCTGGGCGGCGCCCTCGGACTGTTCATCTTCCGACAGGAGTTCGGAGCCACCGGCGTGCTGGGATTCATCGCCCTGATGGGCCTCATCACCCGTTGCGGCATCATCATGATCGACTATGCCGAGGAACTGCGCCAGAAGGAGGGGCTCGACATCGCTGCCGCCGCCCTGGAGTCGGCCAAGCGCCGCTTCCGTCCCGTGTTCCTCACCTCGATGGCCGCCTCGATGGGTGTCATCCCGATGGTCATCAAGAACACGCCGCTGTGGGGCCCGATGGGTGTGGTCATCAGCCTTGGCGCCCTGGTGTCGATGCTGTTCATCGTCACCATGATCCCCGTGGGCTACTGCCTGGTCAGACAAAAGTATAACTCTGTAAACGTTGAAGATGAAGAAGAATATGAAGAATAACCGTCCTTTGATCATAACGACACTCCTGGGGCTCTGCACGCTGGCAATGCCCGCCACAGCCCAGAAGGTGATGACGCTGAAAGAGTGCGTGGCGGCGGCCCGTGCTGGCAACACGATGGCGAAGAACGCCGAGAACGACATCCTCGCGGCCAAGGAGCAGCAGAAGTATGCCCGCTCGAAATACTTCCCCACGCTCGGCGCGTCGGCCTTTCACTTCGAGGCTACCACCCACCTCATCAAGTACCCTATCTTCGACAAGGAGGATGTGGCCGAAATGAATGATATCCTGGAGACTGACGGCGCTCTCACCGTCGACGACTTCACCCTGAAGTTCATCAAGAAAGGCACCAGTGCCGGACTGACGCTCATAGAGCCGGTGTATACCGGCGGCAGACTCACCAACTACAACAAGCTCGCCGATCTCCAGGTGGATGCCCGCAACCTGCAGAAGGATGTGACCGACGACCAGATTGTGATGAGTACGGAGTTCCTCTACTACAAGATTCTGGAGCTCCACGAGACCGACAAGATCCTCGATGCCATGGAGGTAGAGCTGAAGTCCATCCTCCAGGATGCCACCAACATCTACGAGAACGGCATCGTCAACAAGAACGACGTGCTGAGCGTGGAGCTCATCCTCGACCAGCTGTCGGCACTCCGAATCAAGACCAGCAACGGCTGCAGGCTGCTACGCCGTGCCCTGGCAAAGTTCATCGGTATGGCCGACGAGGACATTGACGTCGACACCACGCTCGACACGGAGATCATTGCCCCCGACCAGCTGGCCATGAACACGCAGACGGCCCTGGAGAACCGCTCCGAGACGCGGCTGCTCGACATGTGGGTAGAGAAGTCGGTGCTCGAACGCAAGATTGCCAAGGCCAACCTCCTGCCCATCCTGGGGGTGGGCGGTACGGCCAACTACAGCAAGTTCTTCGGCGACTGGCAGTCGCGGGCCATGGGCTTCGTCGGCGTCCAGATTCCCATCAGCGCCTTCTGGAGCGAGAAGCACGAATACAAGCGCGCAAAGATTGAGGAACAGAAAGCGCTTGACTTCCGACAGGACAAGCGCGAGCTGATATCACTGCAGATACAGGATGCCTACGACAATCTGGAGAGCACCTACAAGCAGACGCAGATAGCCTCGAAGAGCATCGTCAGGGCCGAGGAGAACCTCCGCATCAACCGCGAGCACTACCGTGCCGGCCTCACCAACATGTCGATCCTCCTCGACGCCCAGCGCCAGCAGCAGCAGGCCCTCACACAATACAATGCCGCCGTCAGCGAGTACCTGCAGGCCAAAACCCGCTACCTCATCCTCACCGGCCGGCGGACTTATTAACGAACAATAAGAGGCTACGTCTAACACATAGAATTAAACAAAAATCTTCAAAAATCTAACACAAATGGCTTTTGACAGGCTTATTTTGTCAGATTTTTGAAGATTTTTGTTTCTTGACACGTCGTGCTTATGAGCCGTCGAGCTATACTTTTTTGTAGTTTTTACAATCCGCGGGCTTTCCAGATGCGGTCCTTCGCGGCGTTGATTTCCTGGAACTTCTTTTCGGCGGCACGGCGGACGTCCTCGCCGAGGGCGGCCACCTTGTCGGGATGGTGCTCAAGGGCCAGCTTGCGGTAGGCACGCTTCACCTCGTCGTCGCTGGCCGTGGGACTGACGCCGAGCACCTGGTAGGCGTCCTCCAAGGTGTCGCCCTGCAGGTGGAGCATGGAGTCGACTTCCTGTGCCGACATGCCGAGCCACTGTGCCACGTCCTGTAGGGCGGTCACCTCGCTCTGGGGCACGCTGCCGTCGGCTTGCGCCACCATCACGAGGAAGTTCAGCAGCTGCAGACGCTGGGCATAGGTGGTGTTACGGCTAATCTGCTGACAGCACTCCCGGACGATGCCCTGGAACTGCGTCCACCCTACCCGCTTCTGCTCGTCGAAGAGCCGTGCCAGGATGTCGTTGCCCTGGCTGACGGCACCCTCGCCGAAGTTCTGGCGCAGCATACCGCGCACCGTCTCCATCTCCGAGTGCATGGCGCGGCCGTCGGCCTTGATGATGTACGACGACAGCACCAGCAGCGCAAAGAGGAAGCTGTTGCGGTCGCCCTGCTGCTGACGGGCCTGACTGCTGCTGCCGAAGCCGCTGCTGCGGCCCGTACCCTGGCCGAAGGTGCCGGCGTTCTCGAAGGTGTTCACACCGTCGAGTCCCGACTCAAAGAGGGAGCCTATAAGATAGCCGGCCAGCGCACCCAAGGGTCCGCCGGCCATCCATCCTATAATGCCGCCAATCCATTTTCCAAATGCCATGGCGACCGTGTGTTACTTGATTGTCACCTTCTCGCCACCGATGATGTAGACACCGGCAGGCAGCTGAGCCTTTGCGTCGGCGGGCTTCACCTGCTTCAGCAGGGCGTTACCCTTCAGGTCGTAGACGTCGACAAGGGCACCCTCCGTGGCTACTGCCTTCACGGCACTCAGCTCCATCGTGCTGTCGATGTGCTTGATCTCCAGCTCCGTAGCTGTGGCCGACTGGCTCTCCCAGCTGACGCCGCAACGGGTGGGCAGGAAGGTCTGCTCGCCGGTGGTGCGCACCAGCACGCTCTCCAGCACCTTCACGTTTTGCTTGGCGGGGATGCCATAGAGACCGGCGCTCTGACGGGCGTTCCAGCTGCTGCCGAAGCTCACGCGGTTGCCCTGGCTGTCGGCCATGCGCACGGCGACGGCGTCGGTGCTGTAGCGGGTGGTCTCAACATTCTTCACCTGCATATACTTGGCTGCCGGCGTAAAAATCAGGTAAGGCATACCGGCCTCGATGCCCTCCCGTGTGCAGTCGACGAAGTAGAGACAGAGCTTGCTGCCCTCCTGGCGGACGGCGGCCAGACGCTCCAGCTTGGCACCGGGGACGGCCTGCTGCAGACCCTCGGCAGTCAGCGACATCGGCAGGCACAGCGTGTTGTAGCCTGCATAGAGGTAACGGCTCAGCCGCACCGTCTGACCCTCCTGGCTGATTGCCTGCACGTCCATCGTCTCCCTCTCTGCCGAGAGGCTCTTCACGCGGTTCTGGGCAAAGCCCCACTGGCTGCCAGCGATGCTGGCGATGGCCATCATAAGTAGAAATCTCTTCATCGTCGTATAGTTTTAATGGGTTAGTAAAATTTTCATGGTGCAAATATAAGGATTATTTCTTGAAACAGCAAAGGAAAACGTCAGAAAAAAAAACCTATCATTAAAACTTATTAAAATTTATCTTAAATGTACGCGTATGTAGCGGATTTTCGCTACATTTGTGCCGACAATTTCAACATCCTCAAAAACAACATGAACTATCAAGAGAAAGTACAGGCACTACGCCAGCGCCACGAGGCACTGCTTCAGCGCAAGAACCAAGTGATCGAGGGTGGTAACGGTATCTACGAGAAGTACCTATACCCCATACTCACGGCCGAGCACACGCCGCTGGAGTGGCGCTACGACTTCAACGAGCACGACAACCCCTACCTCATGCAGCGCATCATGATGAACGCCGTGCTCAACGCCGGCGCCATCAAGCTCGACGGCCGCTACCTGCTGGTGTGCCGCGTCGAGGGTGCCGACCGCAAGTCGTTCTTCGCCGTGGCAGAGTCGCCCGACGGCATCGACGGCTGGCGCTTCTGGGACGAGCCCATCACCATGCCCGACACCGACGACCCCGCCACCAACGTCTACGATATGCGCCTCACGCAGCACGAGGACGGCTGGATCTACGGCGTCTTCTGTGCCGAGCGTCACGACCCCTCGCAGCCCGGCGACCTCAGCGCCGCCACCGCCACGGCAGGCATCGCCCGCACCAAGGACCTGAAGACGTGGGAGCGGCTGCCCGACCTGAAGACCAAGAGTCAGCAGCGCAACGTCGTCCTCCACCCCGAGTTCGTGGATGGCCGCTACGCCTTCTACACCCGTCCGCAGGACGGCTTCATCGACACCGGCAGCGGAGGCGGCATCGGCTGGGCACTCATCGACGACATCACCCATGCCGAGGTCGTGGACGAAACCATCATCTACGAGCGCCGCTACCACACCATCACCGAGGTGAAGAACGGCGAGGGTCCCCACCCCCTGAAGACCGCCAGCGGCTGGCTCCACCTCGCCCATGGCGTCCGTGGCACCGCCGACGGCCTGCGCTACGTATTATATATGTATATGACCGCCCTCGACGACCCCACGAAGGTCATCGCCCGTCCCGGCGGCTACTTCCTGGTGCCCGAGGGCAGCGAGTACGTCGGCGACGTCATGAACGTCGCCTTCGCCAACGGCTGGATCATGGACGACGACGGCCGTGTGCTCATCTACTACGCCTCGGCCGACACCCGTATGCACGTCGCCGTCTCCAGCGTCGACCGCCTCGTGGACTACTGCATGCACACCCCCGAGGACGGCCTCACCACCAGCGCCAGCGTCGCCACCATCAAGCAGCTCATTGCCAAGAACAAGAAGAAATAATAGATGAAGCCCTACAAATTCCAACCCTACCTGAAGACCACCATCTGGGGTGGCTACCAGATTGCACCCTTCAAGGGCATCTTCAACGCCCAGCCCAATGTCGGCGAGAGCTGGGAGATCAGCGGTGTCCCCGGCCACGAGAGCGTCGCCATCAACCGCGGACTGGTGAACGACGTCGACGAGGGCCTGACGCTCGTCCAGCTCATCGACAAGTACAAGGAGCTGCTCGTCGGCAAGAAGATCTACAAGAAGTTCGGCAACCGGTTCCCCCTGCTTGTCAAGCTCATCGACTCGCGCCAGGACCTCTCCGTACAGGTGCATCCCGACGACAAGCTGGCCATGGAGCGCCACGGCTGTCCCGGCAAGACCGAGATGTGGTACATCATCAAGAGCGACGTCGGTGCCAAGATCTATGCCGGACTCAAGAAGAGCATCACCCCCGAGGAGTACGAGCAGCTCGCCACGGCCGAGCCACAGAACGGACGCTCGCCCATGCAGGACGTCATCGCCACCCACGAGGCCCACGAGGGCGACCTCTACTTCCTCCCCGCGGGCCGTCTGCACGCCATCGGCGCCGGCAACTTCCTGGCCGAGATCCAGCAGACCAGCGACATCACCTACCGTGTCTACGACTTCGGCCGCAAGGACGTCCACGGCAATCCCCGCGAGCTGCACATCGAGGAGGCGAAGGCCGCCATCGACTACCAGGTGTGGCCCGCCTACCGCACCTCCTACGACAGCACGAAGCCCACGTCGCAGCTCATCAACTGCCCCTACTTCGTCGTCCACCGCGTCGTCGTCCAGGTGGCCCAGCAGATCGACTTCCACTGCGACTCGTTCGTCATCGTCGTCTGTCTCTGGGGCAAGGCCAACATCAACGGCATCGAGATACGCCAGGGCGAGACCATCCTCGTCCCCGCCTGCGAGAACATCCTCTACATCTTCGGCAACGCCACCTTCCTCACCGCCACCATGTAGAGGAAGTCAGAGTGACAGAACATACTAACCCCAATATTAACTTAAAAACCTTTACGTTATGAAAAAAATCATGTTTATCGTGATGGCCGCCTGTGCCATCGGGTTCACATCGTGTGGTAACAAGCAGCAGCAGGCCCCGGCCGACCAGATCGAGGCCGACAGCGCCGTCGTCGACATTCAGGCTGCCTTCGAGGCTGCCAAGTCACAGATTGCCGAGCAGATAGAGGCCAAGGATGCCGGCAAGCTCCAGGCCGCCATCGAGGCCGTCAAGGCCAAGGTCGCCGAGATCCTCCAGCAGAATCCCGAGGCCGCCAAGGAGTATGTCGCCAAGGTACAGGCATTCCTCAAGGAGAACGCCGAGCAGATCAAGGCCGTGGCCGGTGATAACGGCGCCATCGCCGCTGCCGTCAGCGCACTGACCGAGGCTCCCGCCGAGACCATCGTCAACACGCTCAGCAGCGCCGTCGGCGGTGTCCAGGAGGCTGCCGAGCAGGCCGCCGAGGGTGTGAAGGGTGCTGCCGAGGATGCTGCCGCTGCCGCCCAGAAGGCTGCCGAGGAGAAGGCCAACGCCGCCAAGGAGGAAGCCAAGCAGAAGGCCAACGAGGCCATCGACGCTGCCGCCTCCGATGCCAAGAAGGCTCTCGGACTGTAAAAACCTTGTAGACATGAAGAAGTATCTATTCGCAGCATGGCTGTCCATCTCCGCGATGGCCGTCCATGCCCAGGAGCCGACTATTCCGAGGGGAATGTTCGGCGCCCCACAGATTGACGTTAAGTTCAATGAGTACAAGGCAGCCCCCCAGGGTTTCGACCAGGAGCGCGAAGGCATCGCCAAGGGCACCGTCAAGCTCATTGAGTACCAGTCGGAATCGGTAGGCACCATCCGCAAGGCCAACGTCTACCTCCCCCCGAAGTACGATGCCAGCAAGAAGTACAGCGTGCTCTACCTGCTCCACGGCATCGGCGGCGACGAGTGGGAATGGGTGCGCGACGGCGGTGTGCCCAACATCATCATGGACAACCTCTATGCCGACGGTAAGGTGGCCGACATGATTGTCGTCATGCCCAACGGCCGTGCCCAGAAGGACGACTCGCGGGCAGGAGGCATGGGGTCGTTCCGCGCCTTCGGCGACTTCGACAAGGACCTCATCGGCAGCCTCATCCCCCTACATTGAGAAGACCTTCAGCGTCTATGCCGACAAGGACCACCGCGCCATCGCCGGACTGTCCATGGGTGGCGGCCAGTCGCTCAACTTCGGCCTCGGCCACATGGACGTCTTCGCCTACGTCGGCGGCTTCTCGTCTGCGCCCAACACGCAGCGTGCCGCACAGCTCATCCCCGATGTCGACAAGGTGAAGAAGGAGAACAAGCTCCTGTGGATGGTCTGCGGCGGTGCCGACGGCCTGATGAACAACAGCGCCCAGCTCAAGGCCTTCTGCGACGAGAACGGCATCCCCTGCACCCTCATCAACTACCCTGAGGGCCAGCACAACTTCGTCGTCTGGAAGTACGGCCTCTACAGCTTCGCCCAGCTCATCTTCAAATAATCATCCATTCAAGGGGGGCGGCGGATTCGCCCCCCTTGAATCTAACGTTATGGAAATAATGTGTTTCTAAAGGTATATTAAGCTTATCTTTATGCACAATAAGGTGACCTTTTCCCCGCTAAAGGTCACCTTTTCGTTTCTAAAGACCACCTTTTCGTCGCTAAAGGTCACCTTTTCGTCGCTAAAGGTCACCTTTTCATGGCTAAAGGTCATCTTTAGGATTGTCAAGCTCACCTGTTTCAGAGAGAAGATTACTATATAGGGAAAACGGAAAACCACCCACACCCGGCGCACCCGCCACACCTAAATTCATACGTCTTTGATTGATACATGAACAAAAATCTCCAAAATTACCATAAACGCAAGATTGATTTAGAAACAACGGATTTCACGGATTTCACGGATTCAAGCCCTGCTGATAAAAAACGACTTAGAAAATCCGTTTAATCCGTGAAATCCGTTGTGATTCATGATGACACACCCTCATTGTATATTAATAATTGTGAATTATGCATTGTGAATTGTGAAATAAACGTTAATTTAGGTGCGGCGGGTGTTGCGGGTGCTACCTATTTTCTGTTTTGCCAATATACGCGCGCGCGAGGCCTCATCTGTCTTTCCCCACAGACTACGACTATCTAATATGATAAGCTAAGATAAAAGCCAAATTGAAATAACTTTTCGGACGAAATGAAGATAATATCATAAAAAATGTGTATCTTTGCAGCCATGAAACACCTGCTAATTCATAATCTGGGGCCACTGAAGGAGGCCGACATCGAACTCAAGCGCATCAATGTCATCATTGGTTCGCAGAGTTCGGGCAAGAGTTGTGTGCTGAAGACTGCCGTTTCAAGAACCTCTTCAAGGCCATCGGGCGGAACGCCGAAATCACCATGCTCCGCAACGTCCTGAACTACCTGAAGGAGCATCGCTATCAGAGCAAGATTGAGGAATTGAAACAATTCTTTCCAAACAACGACTGAGCGCTGAGGAAATCAAGGCGCTGTAAGATATAATAAAGGTAAAGACGAAAAAGAGATTCGGGAGGCCGCCGCTGGCGATTCAGCGGCGGCCTCCCGAAGTTGTATGGGAATGCGTTTATTGCATAACGACCTTCACAAACTTGTCGCCAATGCGGACGATAGCGGCGTCGCCACTGCGAAGCGTGGTGGTGACAATCGATGTGGTTCCGTGAACTTTGGCCGAGCCTACAATTTGGCTAGAAGTGGAATAAACAGTGATATCTGTGCCATCGTCAACACCAGCAATGCTAAGTGTGCCGTCGTGGCTCTGAATCAGCACGGCGTTTGCCCTCACCTGAGCCAAGCCGTTCTCAATGCCCTCAGTCTTTGGGTCAGCATCAATCCAGCAGAGCGTCGCGGTGGCGACGTCGCTGTTCTCATAGCCCGTCGCAGTGGCATAGACGCTGATGGTATAAGTCGCTGTCAACAAGACTTCGTTACCGTAATGTGTCTTGATATCCGCGTCGCTGATAGTGGCCACACATTCGGCTCCCTCGGTGTCGCAAGTAAAGTTCAGTTTGCCATTTGTATAACTGATGGTTGGAACTGCGCACTTCTTTGTTGTAGAATTATCAATCGCCACAACATTCTTGAAATTACTCCAAGGCATAGTAGTCTTATAATTGTTTATGGAATTTGCAGGAACATGAAGGGTAACATATTCAATGTATGAATCATTGAATGCATCATTGCTTGTTGTTGGGACCAATTCACTGTAACAACATACATCTTCTAAACTTTTGCATCCAGCAAAGGTTTCATTGACAATCTTGTTAACACTCTTGCCTATTGTTATTTTTTTCAAACCTTCAGCGCTCGTATTTGCAACTTATTGTGTTTCAAATGGTTTTGATTAAAACGGTAGAAAAGTGATTACACAGATTCTATAGATGGGAGAAAAAACGAAGATTTAACGTTTTTAACTTTTGCAAACCTCAAAATCGGTGTATCTGTGCATTTTTTTTAAGGTGGTTCTTACAAAAGTACAAGACACATGCAATGAAAGACTCAAAAAACAGTCTGTCATTGGTACAAATATAAAAACAACTTGCGAAATAATTGCGCTGTACACATCAATTCAACCAGTTTTCTCGCATATAATGCCACCCAAAAATAAAATAACGAGCTATTTTCGGCACAAAACGGTTAAAGTATTCAAAAAGTATTAGCAAAAATATTGTTCTGCGACGATTTTTTCGTAACTTTGCAGCAAAATCAAAAGATATTATTATGCTGATTAGGGTTGTAACGACGAATTTTAGGTCATATGGACAGGAAACGGAGTTCAATATGTTGCCGTCATCGAATGTCCGAAGAATGGACTGGCATGTCCACAGTCAGGGCCGTGGTGTCAATGTGTTGCGCACGGCGGTAATCTATGGTGCCAATGGTGCAGGAAAGTCTTGTTTGGTCAAGGCACTTGGTAGACTCCAGACAATGGTGGCAGTGGGCAGTCTGCCTCCCACGTCTTTCAGGGATGCCAACAAGTACAACGACCCGGAAATGCCAGTTACCATTGAAGTAGAATTTGGTACCGAGTCCGACCAGTATTCATACGGAGTAAGCTATCGTAGTACACTCTGCGTGGAGGAATGGCTGTATTCTACCATTAAGAAACCTGTTTGTGTGTTTGAGCGTAAGTATGATGCACAGACAGGCAAGACTAACATCAAATTGGCTGGCAACAAAAAGGACGAGGCAAAGAACAAGCTGTTGATTTCCCTTTTGGAAGATAATCTGCTGAAGGGTAACGAACTGATGCTGTCTAAACACGATGTTGTAAAGAACAGTCAGATGACAGATGCCTTTTTGTGGCTGACCACCAAGATGCACGTCATTTTCCCAGAAACTCGCTCAACCTCTATTTTCGACAACCGTTATTCTGACGAGACATTTAAGTCGCAGTCGGAAACTCTCATTTCTTCATTGGATCTCGGCATCAATGAACTGACCTTGAAAGACGAGGATATTGAGTCGTTCAAGCAGAGCATTTCCGAATGGCCCGAACTGGTGCAGGGCGTGGATGGCATTGTCAAAAGGCTCTCCCATTCTCCCGAGGGCACAGAGGAGGTAATGATTGATACAGGTGCTTTCACTGTCAGCATGCGTCGTGAAGGCAACAAGTATTTCGTGCGCCGCGTGAAGGCTCTCCACAAGGTGAACGAAAACCTCTATGACTTCGAGCTGAAGGAAGAGTCAGACGGCACCCAGCGCATTTTCGACTTCGTGCCGATGGTACAGAATGTCAAGAGCGAGGCTTGCACTTACGTCATCGACGAGCTTGACCGAAGCCTGCATCCCACCCTTGTACGAACGCTGGTTTCGCGCATTGTCACCGACAAGAACATGAAGGGGCAGCTGATTTTCACCACCCACGATGCAGGGCTGCTCGACGGAAAGGTGTTCCGTAACGACGAGATTTGGTTTGCAGAGAAAGACCGTGAGACTCAGAGCACACATCTGTACACGCTTGATGAATTCAAACCCCGTGCGGACTTGGATCTGGAGAAAGGCTACCTCAACGGACGCTTTGGAGCCATTCCTTTTCTGGCACGTTTCAACGAATTAAACTGGGAGTGATATGGGATTCAAAGTTAGAGGCTATACGAGGGAAGTCCCTCAGGAGAAGGTTCGCGACTATTCCCTGTTTGCCATCGCAACTGAGGGAACAGAACGCGAACCCGACTACTTCCGTCTATTTGACGGCATTGACCGTATTAAGGTTGACATCATCGAGCCGGAAACATCGGACGATGAGGACGCGCAAGTGAGAAGCGAAAAGCCTCTTCTCCCTCGAAAGTGCTGGAGAAGGTGAAAGCATATATCACCGAGAACCAGGTTACTATCCTCATTATTTACCGTTTTTTTCCCTGACATTCATCAAGCAGAGCTGCGGTAAGTACATAGGCAAGACTTACCGCAGCATTTGAAATTAAATCAACTACTAACTAGACTAAAAAACTTTTAAACTATGCTTATTCATCAAACTTCGTCCTCGTCCCGCTCGCTGTCCTAGTCATCGTCCCAGACGTTGTAGGTGCGCGCGGCGGCATTGCTGGCATCGCCGTTGGTTTCGGGCGTGTCGAAGGTGACGGTGCGTCCACTTGCCGAGAGGCCCATCAGGGGTTCTGACTGTATCAGAGCCATCTCTGTCTGCGGTTTCTGATATTGTTTTTTCATAATATCCTCCTTCCATGATTACTTTCTGATATACTTCTTGCCCTGGCTGACGATGATGCCCTTGGCATTGCCGGTCTTGCGTCCGTCGAGGGTATAGGATGCTTCCGCTGTTCGGGGAGCGGGAGCAGCGAGGTCGATGCCCGTTGTCGTACCGTCGTCGAAGACGATGCGGGCAGCAGCACTGGCAGGCACCTCGAAGTAGGCGCGCATGCCCTTCATGGTCTTGGTGGCATAGGCAGGAGCGGCCAGGTTGCCATTGGTCTGCAGGAAGAGGTTGGTGCCGTCGATCTTCAGGTCAACGGGGCTGTAGGTACCCGTGAACTTATAGCTGTCGTTACCTACGCTCTGCGCCTCGGTGTCGGTCATGGTGATGCCACTGAGGATGATGTAAGGACCGGTGGTCGTGGCAGGCTTGATGAGACAGGGCATGCCAGCCTCGATGGTGGTTGCCTCCTCGAAATACATCACGTCGCCCTCAACACTCTTCAGGTTCGTAATCTTGGTATCGCTGCCGAAGGCTTTAGTCACCTGTTCGGCCGTCATCGAGAAGGGCACGCAGAACGTGTTCCAGTAGTCGGCCGACAGTGTGCGGTTCAGTTTCACGGTGATATCGCTGGCAGGTGCCACGCTGCAGGTTGTGTTCTCGTCGATGGTCTGGTCGGTGCCCAGATAGGTGAGGTGGAAGTTGTCGACCACTGTCCATTCGTTTGCCACGGCATCGCCTTCCTTGATGATGCCGAGCTTCAGAGTGCCGTCGGTCACCACGACCTCGATTTCCTCGTTCACATAGCCACAGTAGCGGTTGACTACCACCGATGCCAGCACAGCATCGTTATGAGGGGGGAAGGTGTAATTTCCTATAGGATAGGTCTTCTGGACGGTCAGGGGGTAGGTGCCGTCACCAGTAGTATGTCCCTGGCACATGGGCTCGTCGAAGGGCGACATGAGGGCTTTCCTCTCGTTGTTGGCAAAATAGAACACCCGCTGCTCATTGGAACCATTGTTTATTAAATCAGCCACAGCATCGTAGAATCCACCGAGGTAGAAGCCCTGGAGGTTGAAGTGGTAGATGCCGTTGGGCAGACCGGTGAGTTGGATGGAGAGTTCTTCCCCATCGGGAATGCCTTGACCTGGGGTTAGGTTCTGCATGATGCTGTTGCCCATACGCCAGTTGCCCTCAGCCTCACCTTTGAGCGTGAATCCGTCATTGGTCCACAGAGTAGCGCGCTCGTTGTTTTTGGCAAAATCGGCATTAGGCACCAGCCAGGAGGCATCCTGTGGTGTGGTTCTTGAAGCATCGGCCACCATCTTTGCCAGTCGTTCCTCCTTGCTGACTATCTGCCATGTGTTCAGCAGCGTCGGTGTGCTGATGTTTGAGTTAGTGGGAAGCTCCAGATAGAAGCGCTGCCCGTTGTCTAAAGGTTGTGTAAAAAGATTGTTGGCTGAAAAGTTATGCGCATATTTCACGGCCCTCAGATAAGTGCTGTCACAGTGGATGGTGTAGCCATTAGAAACGGAGGCATCGCCAGCTTCGAATATCCATACTCTGTTAGCTGCCTTTTCACTGTCGAAATAGGTTTGGGGCCATGAGTTCAACGAGTTCCGTCCGAAGCCGCCGCCCAGGAAATAACCTTCGCCGCTGGCCACCATATTAATATCAAGGCCACGTGTGCCCAGGTTGCCTAAGGGCTGGAAGAAGTTGCACTTGCTGTCGTTGTTCTGCAGCCATAGTCCGCTCTGCACATTGTAGAGATAGAAGACACCTTCCTGTGGTGTCGTACCGGTGTATGGCGATGTCTGAGCCGTCATACCAAGGGAGACCATCATCACTCCCGCTAATAAAATCATTTTTTTCATACGTTTTTCTTTGTTTGTTAATATAGTAATAATTCCTGCTGCAAATTTAGGTGATTTCACAGGGCTGTCATGGTAAATTTATTTTTATTTTCAAGAAAATTGTTTCATTCTTCAGATTGTATGGGCATAAGTCATTTTTATGCCCACTTTTTTCCCTCCTGCGATATACAGGCCCGACAATCGGGCAGTGCTCAGAAGACGCCCCTGCATATCTTAGAGGCCGCTACCGTACTGGTCATGCATGCCTCCTGCTCTCCTGTCATAATGGCTGACGGGCTGTCGGATGTTTTGAATTGTTTGCTCAGGGTTCTGGGTATCCATCAGCACCCCTTTGTCGCCCTGCTCTTCCATCCACCGGTACAGTTCGCGCTGCATCGTAGCGATGCGCTCTGAGTATGCAGGGTCATCGGCCAGGTTGTTGAGTTCCCAGGGGTCTGTCTCATGGTCGTAGAACTCTATGGCTGGTCGCTTGACAAATCTGTCAACAAGCCATTTGGCGTATGGATCGGTGCGTGCCGACACTATCCACGACTGCCATCGGTTGTCGTCTTTGGCCATCATGTGCTTCTCGAAATAGGTACTGTCGGGGGTGAGGTTCACGATGAGTTTGTAGCGTTTGTCCTGGATGCTACGGATGGGATAGGCAGGCCCTTCGGGGATGTTGTTGTGCATGCCATAGGCCCAATGGCGTTTGTCGGTGGCTTTCCCCAGGAACACATCGAGCTGGCTGACACCGTCGAGACCTGCAACAGGCTGGCCGCCGGCTGCCTCGATGAGTGTGGGAACAATGTCTTCGTATTGCACAAGGGCATCGCTGGTGCTTCCTGCCTCCACATGACCAGGGTAGCGCACAATCATGGCACTCGACTGGCCATAGCGGTAGCACGTCCACTTGGCAAAAGGCAGCTGAGGTCCCTGTTCGCTGAGCACTATCACAAGGGTGTTCTCGTCGGCTCCCGACTCCTTGAGGGCATTCATCACCATGCCCACCTCATTGTCGAAGAGGCGTATCTCGGCCAGATAGTCACAGTAGTCGTGGCGCGTCTTGGCATTGTCCACACAGTTGGGAGGCAACACCAGCTTCGAGGGGTCGAACTCTGAGGCATCGCCGGCATCCCAGGGCATGTGGCTATTGATACTACAGACGAAGAGGCAGAAGGGCTGGCTGCTGTCGCGCTTCATGAACTCCAGGATGCCCTCGGGCGTGGATTTCGCAGGATGCGAGGCTATGCAGCTGACGACAAAGCCAGGAATTTTCTCGAAGGCATAGACCCTCGGCTGCTTCACCGGATGGTCCTTGCCTGCCCTGCCCACACGGTAGCCGAGATCAGACAGATAGTGGGTGACACTCTTCACATGGGTATAGGTGGCCTTGTGGTTCTGGAACGAGCCGTGATGAGCGGGATAGAGTCCCGTGTACATAGAGGCACGGATAGGCACACTCATGGCCACGGATGCAAAATTGTTGGTCATGCGCATGCCCTCGCTGGCTACACGGTCAATATTCGGCGTTGCCAGGTTCTGACCTCCATAGCATCCCAGTTCGCAACGTGCCATGTCATCGGCTACGATGACTAGGATATTGGGTTTTTGCTGGGCCATTGCTGCCGTCACTCCGATAGGCATTAAAGCCATTCCTGCATACAACTTTTTCATAATCCAATTACTATTTTGTTGATGAATAATTATTTCTTGTCTGTACTTACATAGGTTATGCTGTCGGCATACTGACGGTAGGCTTCATTGAACCAGTCAATGGCAGCCTGCTTCAGCCGTTGGGTGAGGACGGGATGGTCGGCTGCCACATTCTGCTTCTCGTTGAAATCGGTAGTCATGTTGTAGAGTTCTGTCCTTGAGCCGTCGGCATTGACCAGCAGTTTCCATTCGCCTTCTCTGACGGCGATGTGAGGACTCACCCTCTTAGGCCTGCACTTGCCAAACTCCCAGAAGAGGGGCGTAGCGCGTTCGCGCAGGGACTGTCCGGTGATGACATCGCTCATGTCTATGCCGTCAAGGGGATAGTCAGTGGGGAGCTCGGCTCCGGCTATCTTACAGAGTGATGGGAAGAGGTCAACCATACAGACCACCGACCTGTCGTTCTTCATGCCTGCTGGAATATGATCGGGCCAGCGGATAATGAATGGCATGCGTATACCCCCTTCGTAGAGAGTCCCTTTCTGTCCGCGCAGATCGTTGGTGCGGTGACCGTCGAAGGCGGGGGCAGGTCCGTTGTCGCCGGTAAAGATGACGATGGTGTTCTGGTCGATGCCCAAGTCCTTCAGTCCCTGCATGAAGCGCCCTATCTGACGGTCGAGCTCTGCCAGTACGATGGCAAAGGACGGTGCCGACTGTCGCTGCGATCTCTCGTCGCCCTCATAGACCCACGGTGTGTGCACATCGTCGGGCCAGAGGCTGACGAAGCATGGCTGGTCTTTATGGCGTGCGAGGAAGTCGAGTGTCTTGTCCACGAAATACGCCGTGCGGTTCCACCGTTTGATGCTGTCAGTGGGCTGCCATATCCAGTTGCCGGAGGTGATGAGCGGGTCGGGGTCGGGGCTCTCCCAGGTAGAGACATACTCGTCGAAGCCATAGTTCAGGATAGACTGTGCATTCTTCACATCGCGCCCGCCTCCCATGTGCCATTTGCCGAAGTGTCCCGTCGCATAGCCGCTGTTCTTCAGGGCACGTGCCATGGAGGGGGCACGGTCGGTGAGGAAGTCGTTCTGCTCGTTCTTGGCGTTGTTTACCCGTTCCTGCAGGAAGGTGTTGATGCCCCAGCGGGTGGGGTACATGCCTGTGGTGAGCCCTACCCGTGATGGCGAGCTGATGGGACAGGCGGTATAGAACTGCGTGAGACTAAGCCCCTCGCTGGCCAGCCGGTCTATATTGGTGGTATTGACATAGTCGCCCCCAAAGCAGGAAGGGTCAGAGTAACCCATGTCATCAATATTCATGATGATGATATTGGGCCTCTGTGTCTGTGCCGCTCCCATCATAGGCATGAGAGTGACGCCCCCAAGAGTGAGAAGAGAGTTCTGTTTGTCATTATTTTAGCGTTTCTTGTTCGCGGTCGGGGTTGTAGTAGCCACTGACCTGCTGGAGGAACTGGCGCTTGAGCCGTCTGAGCAGGGCAGGCTTCTGGCGGGCGAGATCGGTGTGCTGCGTAGGGTCGGCCTGCAGGTCGTAGAGGGCCCAGTCGCTGACCACACCCAGCTCGTTGCCCGTCTCGTTGGTCTCAGGGCCACGATAGGGCGGCACCAGTGCATACTGACGCCAGCGGTAGGCCAGTCGTCCGCTGGCTTCCACCACGAGGTCGTCGCGGTGCTTCATGCGCTGTCCGAGGAAGGTGTCGAGCATGTCCTTCGAGTCGAGCGAGTCGGGGACGGGCTGGTTGATCAGTCGTCCGAACGATGCCAGCAGATCCTGCTGTGACACGAGCACCGGACTGTTGACATGACGTGTGTGCCCTTTCCAATAGACGAAGAAAGGAACGCGTGTGCCGGCATCGAAGAGGCTGTACTTGCCCCCTCGCAGCGAGCCGTTGGGGTCGTGCATGAAACGGGTATCGCGCGAGCCGTCCTCATAGCCGTCGTCGAGCACCGGTCCGTTGTCGGAGGTGAAGACGATGAGCGTGTTATCCAGCAAATGGCTCTCTTCCAGCTTCTTGATAATCTGTCCCACGCACCAGTCGGCCTCGACCACCACATCGCCTCGGGGACCGAGTTGCGTGGAGCCTGCAAAGCGTGGATCAGCCGTGCGGGGCACATGAGGCTGGTGCAGGCCGTAGTAGAGGAAGAAGGGCTCGTTCAGCCTGCTTACCGAGTCGATGAACCAGCAGGAACGGTCAAGGAAATACTGGGCCATCTCGTCGTCCTTCCACCGTGCCCGCTCGCCCCCTTTCATATAGCCGATGCGGGGAATGCCGTTGACGACGGTATTCTGGTGACCGTGGCTCCACTGCATCTTCACCAGCTCGGGGTTGGTCAGCGCTGTGGGTTCGCCAGGGAAGGGCGTGTCGTAGTCCACGTAGATAGGATCGTTGGCATCGCGTCCCACCACGTCGCCGTTCTCCACATAGACCGTCGGCACACGATCGACAGTAGCAGCGATGATGCACGAGTAGTCAAAACCTATCTCGCGTGCCCCCGGGGCTATGTGGCTGTTCCAGTCAATCTTGCCGATGCCCATGCCGAGGTGCCATTTGCCCACGGCAGCCGTGGCATAGCCTGCCTGCTGGAACATGCGGGGCATGGTGAACTGCTGGGGTGAGATGAGCAGCGGCGCATCGCCAGGCAGAATCTTCGCCTGTTCGTTCTTCCACGGATACATGCCCGTAAACAGGGCGTAGCGCGATGGTGTGGAGGTGGCCGAGGCGGCATGGCCGTCACTCAGACAGACACCCTCAGTGGCCAGGCGGTCGATGTTGGGTGTGTGGATGGTAGTGTTGCCATAGGCACTCACGTCGCCCCATCCCAGGTCGTCGGCCACGATGACGATGACGTTAGGCTTCTCCTGCTGTGCCAGTGCGGGCACTGCTGCCGCGAGTGCCGCCAGCACCGTTGTGGTGTTCTTTCTCATAGGCTTATTCTGTAGATGACGAATGCGTTGCCGGGCAGGGTAATCTTATCACCCTTGCTGACAGTAGTTGTCGTAGTGACTGTGCTGACAGCATCGGGCGTCAGCGGTGTCACCCGCTGGTCGGGTGTGGCAGTGAGGGTCAGAACTTCCGTCTGGCGATTCTTGAAGTTCTTGTCGGTTTTCAGTTCAAACGCCTGAGGCTGTTCGCTCAGATTGATGATCTTCACCACCATCTGCTTGCGCTGCAGGTCGCGACCTGCGGTGACGAAGAGCGTCTGTTCGCCCTCACTGTTGGCCACGTCGTATACCTGGTCCACGGGGTTGTCACGCAGCATCTTGCACAGATAGTAATTGAACGTGCGGGCGCTCACCGTGCTGCTGTTGAGTATCAGCGGCTGCATGTCGTTGCGGTCTATGGATTCCCAGTTGCGCATCAGTGGGCGGTCGGCCATGATGGGGTTCATGTCGCCGTTGCGTTCCAGTCCCATCTTGAAGATGCCCTCGGCCAGGATGCTGCCCGGGTAGCGGCCCGACGGTCCGCCCACGCCGTTGCTCTGTATGCCCAGCTCACCGATGAAGATGTCAATTCCGCGCCGCTTGTATACATCGTACTTATGGAAATTTTTCACGGCCCAGGGAATGCCCTTGTAGTAGTGCTCGTCATAGATTTCCACCTCGCTCCTGTCTATGAACTCATCCATGAAACGCTCTTTCTCGCCCTCGGTGCCCAGCGGGCTGTTGGCGATGAAGCGCAGCTGGGGATAGCGCTGCTTCACTGCCGAGTAGATCTGGTGGTACTTCTCGTAATAGACAGGACCGAAGTCCTCGTTGCCTATCTCGACATACTTCAGCGGGAAGGGTTCGGGATGTCCGTTCTTGGCGCGCTCGGCTCCCCATCGGCTGTCGACAGGCCCTATGGCATATTCGATGGCGTCGAGCAGGTCGTTGATATAATAGTTCACGTCGGTCTCCTTGTGGAAGAAATGACGCTGGTCGTCGCGGTGCACCCATTCCGTGCAGGCCATGCCCGTCGGGGTGACATACATGGCATCGCAGCCCATGTATTCGCATAGCTCGTAGAACTCATGGTAGCCCAGTCCGTCGGTACGGTAGTGAGGCTCCCACTTGCACCACTGTCCAGGCCTCTGGGCTATGTCGCCGATGGTCTTCTTCCAGTGGTACATCGTCTCCTCGTTAACGCCATGGACGATGCAGCCGCCAGGGAAGCGCAGGAAGTGGGGACGGTAGTCGATGAGGTTCTGCAGCACGTCGGCACGGAACACTGAGCGTCCGCCGTCGTAGGTGTCCGACGGGAACATCGACACCATGTCTAACTGGAAGCGTCCGCGCTGCGAGGGAACGATGGTGAGCATGCCGGCAGCAATGTTCTTTGTCGGCACGAGTTCACACTCGTATTTCGTCCATTGTCCTTTCCCGATGGTGAACGACTTAGCTTCCGACACGGCCCGTCCCTCCTCGTCGGAGAGTCGGAAGGCGACGGTACCCTCGTAGTCCTCGGTACGGGCATAGAACGACAGGCGGCAGGCCACGCCCTGCTTGAAAGCCATGCCGTTGTAGCCCCGGTTGTGGATGGCGGCACGCCCCAGGTCGTTGCTGATGACGTTGACTGCCATCGAGTGCGGGTTCTGGTCGTTCAGCGGGTGTCGGTCGGTGCAGGTGATGCGTATGGGACTGTTGGACAGCGGTGTGGTAACCCATCCCACCAGCGGGTCTATCTGATAGACGCGCTTGTTGGGGTGCCCAGGATTGGGCACGTCCTTATACTGTCCGTTCTCGATGACAAGTCCTCCAGGGAGGTTGGCTTCCTCGAAACCACGGTTGCGTACCATCTCGGCATAGAGTCCGCCCTCGCCGATGTTGCCTATCTCCTCATAGTGCCAGCCATAGATCATGCGCGACACCTTCTTTGCCTTTGCCGTGGTGATGGTCACACTATGGTTCTGGGCCTGGATGCCTGTGGCCATAAGTGCTGTCAGCACTACAGCGGTAAAACATTTGTTTGTCTTCATATTATTGTGTTTTTTTTCGTTACTCTCTTATAGTCGATGGCGAAGCGTCCCTTCCTGAACTTCATAGGCACCACGCCGGGTCGGCATGTCTGCTTGTACTCCTTGGCCTGGGCGCCCCGCGGATTGAAGAAGATGGTAGCCCACCACTGTCCCTGCTTGTCGCGGAACAGGTTGTTGTGCCCGCCGCCGGTGATGGCGTTATAGCGGGGCCCGTAGGGACCATAGATATTGTCGGCCGATGCGATGATGCAGTCGTAGCTGTAGCGTGTGCGGTTGTCGTCCACGGCAGGGCAGTAGGTGGCCGTCCCGTCGTCGAGGCGGTGCGACCAGATAGCCTGCACCAGGTGGTAGCGGCCCCCTTCCTTGCAGATGAAGGCCCCCTCGATGTAAGGTTCAGGATGATAGGGTGTCTCCTGCATCCTGCGCAGCGGTTCGTCCAGCCCCGACATGTCGGCTTTCATCCTGGCTATATAGTGGTTGTGGCCTATGAAATAGACCGTTCCGTCTTCATCTTCAAACAGCGAGCCGTCGATATTGTCGAACAGCGGTTCCTCCTCGTTGGCCTCGATGTTCACGTAGGGACCCTCGGGGCCGCCCGTCGTGCTCCTGAGCACAAACGAGCCCTTGCCGCCCGTCTTCGAGTTGTTCATGCAGGCCACGATGAACCAGCACTTCTGACTTTTCAGGTAGTGCAGCTCGGGTGCCCACACAGCTCGGAAGCGGTTGTCCATCACGTCGCCGTTGAGCGAGCGTTTTGGGTAGCGTTCGTCCTCCCCAAACACCTTGGCTTCACGCTGCCAGGTGCCGTTGTCGTCGAGCGACCACACGCGGCCCAACGGTGTCCACTCCTTCATGTCCTTAGAGCGGAACACGTAGATGCCGTCGTTCCAGTCCCAGCAGTGAGTCTGACCGGGAAATACCCTTGTGGGGTCGGCCGTCGTGCCCGTCATGTAGTAGTAGCCGTCGGGGCCCAGCGTCATCCATGTGTCGCGCATCCAGTAGTCCATCACGGGCTCCGTGGCCAGTGGCAGGCGCGTATGGCGGTCGGCGGTGCGTGCCTGTCCGTAGGGGGCGTCGCCGATGGTCGGTGCCGAGGCCGCAGGCCATGCCATGAGCATGGCGGCCAGCATGCCAGTCTTGAAGAATAGCGTTGTCTTTTTGCTTGTCATTTTATAATGGTTTTTTTTCCGTCAACGATGAATAACCCTTTTCTTTTCGCCGTACGCTGCCCTGCCAGATTGTAGATCAGTGCCCTCTTGTGCCAGGTGGGGACAGTCATCACGCTCTCCACCTTCGTGGCATCGCCGACGACCACGCTGCCCTTGGCCGAACCACCGTCGGCAGCATAGGCAGTGATGGTAACTGCCCCCTCGGCATGGCGGGTGATGATGCCGTTGTCATCGACTGACAGCACGTCGGGGTTGCTGCTCACCCAGCTTAGCATCGTGTTAGTGGCATCGGCAGGCAGGATGGCGGCCTTCAGCTGCTGGCTTTTGCCTACAGTGCACCCCGTCTCGGCTATGCTGATGCTTTCCACCCTGACACCCCCTGTCTGGTAGCAGAGCATGTTGTTGAAGTGAGCGGCCAGGCCCTTCGTTGCCAGTGCGGGCACCGACGGCTGCCAGTTGCCCTGTACCGTGGCCATGAGCTGGCCGTCAACCATGATCCTCACGCCGTCGCGCTCACGCTTGCCCTCAGGTGATAGCCCGCCGCCACGTCTTCGTGTACATAGATGCAGAACGGACGTGCATGCGTTCCCGACTTGGGCGTCAGGTACAGTCTTACTGCCGAGGTCTTCACCGGTGCAAACGTGTAGGTGTTCATCACGCCCAGCTTCGGCTCGCCCTGCAGCGTTGCCTCCACTTGCTTCCACGAACTGCCTTCCCTTGCCATCACAATCACTTTTGTGGGCAGGTCGAATGTCTGGTTCAGGTAGGGATAGGGTCCTTCCAGCCACAGCACGTCGATACCCGACACCTCCGTCTCATTACGCAGTTCGTAGATGTACGAGTTGGTGGGATAGGCCGATTATGTCGAGAACGAATACTGCCGCATGGTCTTATGGTTCAATGGAACCGTCTGCTGGCTGGTGACTATGCCCTGTTCACACGACGTGATGTCCAGTGCCTTCTTGCCGTAATTGATGGTAGCACGCACATAGTTCTGTCCATCGACATAGACAGGATAGAAGCCTGCCTCGCCAGCCGTAGCCAGGCCGTCGGTAGTCATATAGGCAGAGAACTCATAGTTCCATGCTGGGTCGCCCTTCAGTGCGAGGGCCTCGACAGCTTCCGTCGACTGCTGCGACAGTCCGCCGTCATCCACTGTCCACGTGCCACCCTGGGGCGTCCACCCCAGCACATGACTGTTCCATTCGTCCCAGCCCGCAGTATATTGTATGGCATCAAAACTCACTGTCGGCGACGAGGCCACCAGTCCTACTGTTCCAGCGCCGCTGTGTCCTATCACGGCATCACCGTCAATGGTCAGGTTGAATTCGTCGAGCATCACGTGCAGACGATCCACGTTCTTGTACATGGTCAGCGTGTGCCAGGGCTCGGCATAGTCGGCCACCAACGGGTGGTCTTCCAGGAAGCGGAACTTGGCGGGCAGGGGCTTCTCAGTCGTGGTGACAGTTCCCTTCAGGCAGTTGGTCAGTCGCCACTTCCCTTCACGTCCTATCTCCACGCGCACCCAGTTCTGTTCATCCTTATAGTAGGCATAGGCACCTCCCCAGTCGTTGCTGCCCTTCAAGCGCAGAGGCACCTCGAAGCGGTAGTTTGCCTCGGCAGGTTTCCGCAGCAGCAGCTCGCCGCCCTCGGCAGCCGTTGGCACCATCACCTTATCGACCACCTTCCATTCCGATCCGCCCAGGAAACGGAACGGATAGTACAGCGCATAGTCGAGATAGTTGATCATGGTGGGCTGTGCCGGTGCAGGATGGTAGCCTGCCGTTCCTTTTACTGTTGACTCTACCACGGGCTCCTGGCCGTAGAAGTGTATGCGGTCGATACTCTGTTTCTGCTGACCTTCGATGTACGACTTATAGACCATCCACCGCTCAAAGCCGTTGGGACCGGCAGTGAAGTTGGGCTGTGCCGGACCGATCATCACGGGATACATATCCTCGTCGCCCGTGTCATAGAAACCGAAGTCTATGAGCTGCTGGCTGGTATTCGATGTGTTGGAGCTCACACCTGCCACTGCCACGATATTCTCTCCTGGCTTCAGCCACGACGGGTCTATCATACGTACGGAATAGGTATTGTTGGATGATGTCACCTTGAAGTCGTGACCGTTGATATAGAAGGTCGCCGTACCGTTCACCCACAGTTTCATGCCCATGTGCGAGGGCACCTCATCGAGTGTGAACGTGCGCCGTATGTAGATATTGGTGGTCTTCCAGAAAGTCTTGCGGGCACGCACCCTGGCATTGGTCATCGTCGTTCCGGAATACAAATCAAACTCCTGATAGCCGAAACCGCCCTGACCTTGCTTCCATGACGAGTCGTCATAGTCGGCGGATGTCCAGCTGCCAGATGGCTGGCTCGTGGTGTACCGTGCATCCCAACCGCCATGCTCGGCCGTAGGGGCGATGGGCTTATAGTCAATGAGCTGCTGTTCGGTGTTGCGGGTGAGCACCGGATGGGGATATTTCTTCGAGTTATTGAAGTTCATGGGCTGGTCGCTGATGGCACACCCCACCTGGTACATGCCCGAGCGTGGTCCCATGCGGTTCACGGCATAGAAGATATAGTATTTGTCGTGGTAGCGCGCCAACTCGGGACCCTCGAAGTTGATATGATTCAGACTGGTGGGGTGTCCGCGTTGGTGAGTCATCTGCACTCTGCCCTCGGTGATGTCCCAGCGCGAGAAAGGCGAGTTCATGCGGAAAGCCCACACCTCAGGCCCGTCAATATTGCTGGCAGCACGTGTCATGGGATGCGGGTCGGAAGGGTTGCGCTTCTTCACCCAGTATATCTCACCGTCTTCGTCCTGAAACACCTGCACATCAATGCCGTAGTCGTCGAAGGGCTCCGTCAGCGTCTGCTCCTTATAGTTGCCCTGCGGTTCGTCGCAGTAGCAATGGCCAATGCCGTTGAAGTAGCTGTGCCATACGCCGTTACGGTAAATAAGATCGCCAGCACCAACAGCCTTGTATGTCGAAGCCTGTGTCCACTGCGGGTCGTTCAGCCATGTGGCACCATCGGTAGTCACCGCTTTCACAGGATTAGACCACGACACCATATCCTTCGACCTGGAGATAGTGCCCTTTGTCTCTTCGCCCATGGCGTAGAAATAGCCTCGATGACGCTCTATGCAGCCGTCACGCATGTTGAACACGGGATTGACAAAGCCCTGCTGGGCCGTCGCGGTCAGTATTGTCATGCCAGCCGCGACCACTGGCAATAGAATTGTTCGCAAGTTCATGGTGCTGATCCTTTTTAAAATACTTTTCGCTTGCAAAGTTACGATAATGATACCCTATACACAGGGTAAAATTGTTCTTAATAAAGGGAATAATGTTAGGGAGTGGACAGAAACGCTACTTTTCGCCTGTATCTTCATTTTTTTTCGCCTGTTGCTGGTCCACGAACTCACGTGGAAGCTGTCCCGTCGACTTCTTGAAACACTTGGCAAAGTAGTTGGGGTCTGAGAATCCCGTGGCATAGGCAGTGTCGGTGGGCGTATGTCCTGCAAGGAGCAGCTCCTTCGCCTTCCTGACACGCGTCTCACGGATATATTCGCCAATAGACATATTGATCAGACTCTTCAGTTTCACATGCAGCTTCGTACGGCTCACGCCCACCCCCATGCACACATCGTTCACACAGAAGTCGCTGTTACCGATATTCTCCTCAACGATACTGCGGATATCGCGCAGCAGCTTCTCGTCATAGCGGTTGTTGGCCATCACGCTGATGTCGAGTGTCGACGACTCGTTGAACAGTCGGCGGTTGTTGTCGCGCGTCTTCAGGGTGTTCTTCACCTGCAGCAGTAGGACGGCGGGGTCGAAGGGCTTCTCTATGTAGGCATCGGCCCCCAGCTCATAGCCTTCGCGTGTGGCCAGGGTGCCGCCCTTGGCCGTCAGCAGTATGACGGGGATGTGGGCCGTCAGTATATCGCTCTTTACGGCACGGCACAGCTCGGTACCGCTGAGACGAGGCATCATCACATCACTGACGATGATATCCGGCAGATGAGCGGCCCTGATCTGGTCGAGAGCCTGCTGTCCGTCATTGGCAGTGAACAACTGGAATTCTCCTTCAAAGATGCTGGTGAGGAACCGCAGCATGTCAGGGTTGTCCTCGACCAAGAGCACGGTGCTGAGTCCCTCATCAGTGTGCTGGGGCTCTACCTCGTCACCAGTTGTCGCTACCACAGTTTTCTCGTCATCAGCATTCTTCAGGGCTGAGGCAGCAGGTTGCATCTGCAACGTAGCGGTGAATACGGACCCGCGTCCAGGTTCCGATTCCACGGTTATCATACCTCCATGGGCTTCAACCAGACCTTTGGTCACGGCCAGGCCGACGCCCCATCCCTGTGACTTGTTGCCGTCGGCATTGGCCTGGTAGAATTTCTCGAAAATATGTGTCACGGTTTCCTTGTCCATACCTATGCCAGTATCGCTGACAGTGATACTTAGTTCGCCATGAGGACTCAGTGTGGCAGACAGCTCTACAGTACCGCCCTGTGGTGTGAACTTGAAGGCATTGGACAGCAGGTTGGCTACGATTTTCTCTACTGCCTCTGGCGAATAGGAACCTTCTGCCTCCCAATCCTCTATCTCAATGTTGTAAACCATATCTTTTTCGTCGGCCAGGGGTTGGAAACGGCCCGACACATCGTTGACAAGGGCAAGAGGATTGCCATACACCATCTTCAGCTGCTGATGGATGTCGCGCATGCCTCCTGCCTCAACCAGCTCGTCGAGCAGCGACTGCATGGTGCCGGCGCCTTTCAGAATGGTTTCAATGTTTTCCTTTGACTTGCCGCTTTTCACTTCATGGAGCAGTTTGCGTGCAGGGGCAATAATGAGCGAGAGGGGCGTCTTGAACTCGTGCGAGATATCGGTGAAGAAAGCCTGCTTCATCTGATCCAGCTTTTCCAGTTTTTCTTTTTCGATACGCATCTCATAGGCCATGCGTTTTTCATGCTGTCGGCGGCGATAGTGTCGGAAGAGCCACCAGAGGAAGGCACCGAGGAGGAGGGCGTAGGCCGTGTAAGCCCACCATGTTGCATAGAACGGCGGACGGATGATGATGGTAATAGAGCGTATGTTACTATCAGAGAAGACGCCGCGTGTAGAAGAGGCGCGAACAGAAAAGACATAACGCCCCGAGGGGAGGTGCGAATAGTATAGCTTACGTTGGGTGCCTACATACTGCCATTCGCTGCCCAGGCCTTCCATCTTCACTTCATAGACAATTCCCTGCGTATGGGCAGGCTGTATGGCCGCGAAAGCTATGCCGATGGTGGCGGCCTCGTCGTAACTGAGCGTGATGCAATCGAGCGCATCTATGTCGCACTCCTTGTCGGCGTCGAGTGTCAGTGGCAGGAACTGTACTGGTGGAAAGGTAGGCTCGGACATCACTTGCTCTGGCCGGAAGGACACGAGTCCGTCAACCGCTCCGAACCAGAGCGTGCCCTGTGAGTCACAGAGCGCGGAGGTGTAGTTGAAATGGCCTGTGGGCAGGTCGTCGCCTCCGCTGAGCATGGTTGCCGTCCGACTTTCGGGATCGAGCCGATAGATGCTCTTACCAGCCGTTATCCACAGGCTCCCGTCAGCCGACTCGGTGAGGCCGTAGATGCACAGTTCGGCCAGCACGCCGCTGCGTATCATGGACTCGAAGGAGGCGTTCTCCTTTTTGAGAAAGAGTCCGCCGTTGTTGGTACCTACCCAGAGCTGTCCGCTACGTGTGACGAGAAGTGTGGTGATGTAGTCGTCGGTGATCTGTCCCGGGGCAGATCCTGCCTTGTAGTGGTGGGTTGTTCCCGTCGTCTTGTCGTAGCTGATGAGTCCGTTGTATCGCGTGCCAACCCATACGATGCCGTCCTTGTCGCTGTCCAGGTGGAAGACGAAGGCATGGTCGAGGGGCTGCTGGTGTATGGGTTCTATCTGCTGCGATGCGTTGTCGTAATGATAGAGTCCGTTGGTGGTTCCTATCCACAGGTCGCTGTCGCGATCGGTGCAGAGGGCAAAGATGTTGTTCTCTGCCAGTGGTGAGTTGTGCCTGTCGTAGGTATAGGCATCATGGGTGTCAAGATTGTAGCGTGTCAGTCCGCCCATGAACGTTCCTATCCATAGGTTGCGGTGGTTGTCGATAATCAGCGAGTGGATGTTGTCCGACGACATGCCACTGATGTTGACGCGGCTGATATTGTCGCTGGTGCGGTCCAGCAGGTTGAGTCCGCCGTCCTCGGTGGCTATCCACAGCCGTTGGGGTGGTTCTTCGGCCATTTGTCTGACGGCTTTTCCTCCCAGCTGTCCAGGTTGGTTACCCGGAGCATAGTACTTGATGCGTGCCGATGCACTGCTATAAAGGTTTACGCCTCCGAAGTAGGTGCCTATCCACACGTTGTCATCGTTGTCGCACAGAATGGAGTAGACGGCGTTGTCGCTCAGCGAGAAGGGGTTGGCATAGTCTTGTCTGAGGGCCTCGGTATGTCCGTCGGGACTGATGATGACAAGGCCGCGCTCGGTGCCCACCCAGATGCGTCCCTGACGGTCGGCATCTATGGCACGCACTACATTGTTGGTCATGGGCGTACCTGTCTCGTAGTGGCTGACGGCTCCAGTGGCCTGGTCGTAGCTTATCAGGTCGCGTCCGTTCTTTCCTGCCCATATATGATCGTGGTCATCGCAGTAGAGTGCGGTGATGAAGTCGGTGTCGAGTCTTTCCTCGGCATTCCTGAGCGACACCTCGGTCAGCCGGCTCTTGCCTTGCGGCCTGTAGGCATGCAGTCCCTGGCGCCCCCCTACCCATAGCAGTGCGTTGCGGTCGGCAGCCAGCACATTAGTTCCTTTGATGACTGTCTGCCCGTCGGGCATGGTGACTGCTACGAGCTGCTGTCGGCTGGTGTCGATGACGTAGAGAATTCCCGACGAGCAGTAGATATTGCCGTCGGCATGCTGAACGATGGAATGTACCTGTCCTGTCATGCCGCCATAGCGCAGGAAGTCGTTGCTTTCGGTACGGTAGCGGCACACGCCCTTGTCGGTGCCTATCCAGATGCGGCCCTGACGGTCCTGACAGAGTGAGCGGATGAAGTTGTCGGGCAGCGACGTGCTGTCGTTGATGCTGCGCAGGAATGGCTGGAAGTCGTAGCCGTTGTAACGGTAGAGTCCGTTGCGGGTGCCAAACCAGATGAGTCCGCGTTGGTCTTGCAGGATGCAGGTGATATGGCTTTGCAAGAGACCGTTTCCCGTGGTGAGATGCGAAAACTGGATGGGCTGATTGTAGGCTGCACGCGGAACTAAGGGTTGGGCACATACAGCCACTGAGGCTATGGTAAGCAGAAGGATCAGTCGTCGCATAGGGCAATAGTTATTTAGTTTTGAATGCAAAAATAGTCATGCCATGGCACTAAAGGCCACGGCATGACAAAGATTTGTGTTTATTTAACAGTCACTTCCACCACTACCTGGCTCTCGCATCTGCATTCGGGATGGTCTGCCAGTTGGTTGGTCAGTGTGTAGGTGACGGTCTGGGAGAAATCCACCTCAGACATGCCCGAAGTCTGCGGTTGGCCATCGATGCTCACACTTAGGGCATCAGCCGAACTGAAGACTGGCTTCAGGCGGGTCAGGTCGGTGCCTGAGGGCAGTGTCACGCTGACAAAGGTCTTGTCGTAGCTATAGGCTGAATAGGTCGTCGTACCTGCGACACCGTCAATGGAGAACGTCTCGAACACAGGATAGCTGAGTGTATAGACCTGATAGGTCTTTACCAGACCGGAGGCTGCTGTGACGCCAATGGTCGGTGAGGCGGTGAGGTCGTACTTCGTCTTGTCGGAATAGGGCTCACCGCTGATGTCGATAGTGGCATTGGGCGACATGGCCGTAATGCCCAGACGCTGTGCATTGGCCTTGACGGCAACATCGCGGTTGTTGACCCTCACCTTGTAGGGCATGGCCACCAGCACGTAGTCGTCGCCTATCTCGGCTGCCATTTCCTTGTTGTAAAGATCCTTCTGCAGGATGACCGACCTGAGCTGGTTGTTATCATCGGTCACGGTGATGGTGACCTTGGCAACAGCCATCTTGCTCTCGCGCCCTTCCTTGTCGTAGTTGGTGGCTACGATAGTGGCGGTATAGACACCTGCAGTGGGATAGGCATAAGTGGCTACGCCCTTGCTCATGACAAGACCAGTGCTGCCCTGGTTGACCAGGTCCCAGTCGTGGCCTGCATCACCCGGGAACACCACTGCCTGAACGGCATTGCTGCCTGTAAAGGCGAAAGTGACGGTCTGGTTAATGCCTACGTCGGTGGCCGAAACAGTGAAGTCGGCTGTGGGCATCAGCACCTCCTCGTCGCTGCATGCAGCAAACAGGGCGGCGACAAGTGTCAAACAGACGATATTTAGATATTTCTTCATAGATGTGTAAATGTTAGTAACCTGGATTTTGTTCAACGACACCATTGGTGACATCGACCTCGGTCTGAGGGATAGGGAACAGCTCGTGTATGCCCTCGATGTAGTTCTTTCCACGTCCCCACACCTGCTCGGAAGCCAGGTTGTGGAGGATGGTGGCAGCACGTCCCTGACGCACGATGTCAAAATAGCGGTCCCACAGATGGCAGAGCTCTATGCGACGCTCGGTCCATATCTGTGAACGCATCTCGAGATAGGTGCCGGCAGTGTAGAGCGTGGAGACATTGGTGATCTCGTTGGCTACTGCCTTCACTCTGTTCAGCTGGGTGAGGGCCTCCTCGCGGCGACCAACCTCGTTGAGGGCCTCGGCATACATCAGCACCACATCAGAGTAGATGATGACACGGCGGTTCTTGGCATTGTCGTTCTCGTCCAGCGGACGCTCGTTCTTGGGCGTGTACCATTTCATGCACCCATAGCGTGTGGCGGGCACCTCCAGACGCTCGTTGTCGAAGGTGGCACTGGCATGGAGCAGGATGATAACATCGCGGCGCGGGTCGTTGGCCACGGCATTGCGGAACGAGGTGGAGGCCCAGAGGCGGTTCCAGAACAGGTCGTTCATGATGCCCATACCCTCGTTGTCATCGTCGCTCTTGCCTGTGGCACTCTCCTTGAAGACGATCTCAAAGACCGAGCGCGAGCAGAACTCGCCAGCCTGATAATACAGGTCACGGTAATGGAGCGTGGAGCCGTCGTAGCTGGACTTCGACACCAGCGAATAGATGTTGGCCAGGGCAGGCAGCGGCGTGTCCTCAGTGGTGTAGATCTCGCCCGAGAGCAGTTTCTCGCTAGGCTTGAACCACAAGCGTCGCATCAGCTGGTCCCAGGTCTCGTCGTACTGGTCGAGGTGGAGGATGCCACGGTAAGTGAGCGTACGTCCGGTGATGAAATAGTCGCCGAGCAGTGCCATCTCCTCCCATTTGTCGGAATGCTCGCCAGGCGTAGCCTCGTACATCAGCACCTTCATCAGCAGGGCCACACAGGCTCCGCAGCCCACCTTGCCACTGGAGGCATCGGTATATTTGGCATCGAGCATACAGGCAGCCTCGCGCAAATCCTTTTCTATATAGGCATAGACTTCCTCCTTGCTGGAGCGGGGAATGGTGAGGTGGTTGATGTCCTCGGTCTCAGGACGGATGGGCACACCGCCGAAGGTGCGGACGAGCTCGAAGTAGAAGTAGGCACGCAGGAACTTGGCCTGACCGAGGATGGCCCGCACCGTGGTGTAGTTGCTGGCATCGTCGCTGGAGAACCGCACACTGCTGATATGTGAGATGAGCTGGTTGGCACGGTTGATGCCACGATACATGATCTGATAGCGACGCAACAGCCAATCGTTGGAGGTATCGAAGCGGAAGTTCACCAGTTCGGCTATCTGCGACGTGCCGTTCTCGTCGGTTCCTACGACATCATCGCCGCAGGCCTCGCCGAAAATCCATGCGCAGTTGGTGAACTGGTTGCTCTGCAGCACGTCATAGATGGCATTGAGCCCTTCCTGCAGCTCGTATTTCGTCTTATAGAAGCTGTCGGGGGTAGAGGCTCCTTGCACCTCCTTCTCGAGGAAGTCGCTACAGGCGGTGAACAACAGTGCTGCCACTGCAATGTGAAAATTACAAAATATAAATGGTTTTATCCTTTTCATAATCGTCGAGTCATTTACATTATTTGGTAAGTAGGTGAACACAAATAGTTTATATAAATTAATGATTAATTCGTGATAATTCGTGTTTTTATTTTAACGCGAATTGCCATGAATTGACCATAAATTATTCATAAATTTTATATACAACTATTTTTGAACAGTTACTTATTTAAAATTTTTACATTTTTAGAACGTCAGATTCAGACCGAACGTGAAGTTGCGTGCCTGAGGGTAGTTACCATGATCGACTCCCATGTACAGGTTGTTGGACTCCGAACCGCTGTTGCGGCCTACCTCGGGATCCAGTCCGTTGTACTTGGTGAAGGTCAGCAGGTTGTAGGCCGAGATGTAGGCCTGCAGCCCCTGCAGACGGAGCTTGCTGACCAGATGCTGTGGCACGTTGTAGCTGAGACGCACATCCTTCAGACGCATGTAGGAGCCGTTCTTGACATAGAAGTCGCTGGCACGGTAGTTCTTGGAGTTGTCGGCCTGGCGCAGGTCGGGCACGGAGGCCGTGGGGTTGGCGGGCCAGAAGGAGCGGTTGGCCACGTAGTCGCCAGCCCAGTGGTTCTGTCGCAACTCGGTATAGACGTTGCCTGTGCCGTGATTGGAGTTGAGGTAGTACTCCATGACATTGAAGATGTCGTTGCCTACCTGTCCCTGTAGGAACACGGTGAGTTCCAAGTCCTTGTAGCCGAAGGTCATGGGCACGCCGAAGGTGAAGTCGGGATGGGGTGAACCCAGATAGGTGCGGTCTTCGGAGTCAATCTTTCCGTCGTTGTTCAGGTCCTTGAAACGGAAGTCGCCAGGCTTGGTGACACCGTCGTTCTGGGCAGAATTCTGTATCTCGTCCATGGTCTGGAAGATGCCGTCGGTGACATAGCCGAAGAAGCAGGCGATAGGCCGGCCCACCTCGGTCTTGGTGACATAGTTCAGGATGCTGTTCTCATTGAGGTGTGCACCATAGACGGGCTCGTTGCCTGTGCCCAGGGACACCACTTCGTTCTTATTGAACGAAATGTTGAAGCCCACCTCGTAACGGAAGTCCTTGCCCACCCTGTCATTCCAGGCCATCTGAATCTCGAGTCCCTTGTTGTCCACCGAACCGGCGTTGACCATAGGTGCCGTCACCAGTCCTGCGGCATTGGTGACAGGAACATTCAGCAGCATGTCGTCGGTGCGCTTGGTATAGAGCTCGAAGCTGGCCGTCAGGCGGTTGTCGAGGAATCCGAGGTCGAGACCGATGTTATACGACTTGGTCTTCTCCCACTTGATATGGTCGTTGCCCATCGAGGTGGCAGCGACACCCGACTGGGTGACGTGGGCGCCGGTGCCATAGGAATAGTTCAGGTCGTTGTTCAGTATGGTGTAGCGGGCATAGTCGCCAATGCGGTTGTTACCCAGAATACCCCATCCGAGGCGCAGCTTACCGTTGCTGAGCCACTTGAGCGACTCCATGAAGGGCTCGTTGAAGAAGCGCCATCCTATGGATGCCGAGGGGAAATAGCCCCAGCGCTCGTTCTTGTGGAACTTCGACGAGGCGTCGGCACGGAAGTTGACCTGTAGCAGATAGGTGTCATTGAAGCTGTAGTTCACACGTCCCAGGTATCCCAGGGCCGACCACTCGGTGAGTCCTCCCGAGGTGCGGTCGCCGAAGAAGGCGGCCGAGAGGTAGCGCAGGTTCTCCTCGTTCGACGAGGTGCCCTGCTTCGAGGCCGAGATATTCTCAATGCTCTGCTGCTCGGCTGTCTGACCGGCAGTGATGCCGATATTGTGTGCACCTGTCTTCATCTGGAATGTCAGCAGGTTGTTGACTTCCCACTTGTTGGTCTTTCTCGACACGCGATTCACCGATGTCATATCGTCGGGAATGACAAATTCCTCCTCCAGCTTGCCCACCTCGCCAAAGCCATAGGTGTTGTAGAAGTTGGCGTAGTCGGAGAACTTGAACTGGTAGGTGAGGTACTTGTTGATGTTGGCTGTGAGATCGATGTTGGCATCGATGCGGTTGGACTTGGCCTGGTTGTGGTTCCTGGCCAGCTGTGCCAGCGGATGGTCCTCGGTCCAGTAGCCCTGGGCATTGTATGTGCAGACGAGGGGACTCTGGTTGAGGGCCCGCTTCAGCACCGAGTTCTGACCTTCGCTGATGAGCGAGCGGTCGTCGGAGGTGTAGAGCAACGAGGTGCGCAGCGACAGCCAGCGCGTCAGCTTGTTGGTGAGGTTCATGCGGAGCGAGACACGCTCGTAGTCGGAGGTGCGCACCACACCGTTCTCGCTGTAGTAGTTGCCGCTGACCATGAACTTGGTCTTGTCGGTGCCGCCACTGACTGAGAGGTTGTACTGGTGCTTGAAGCCTGTGCGCGTCACTGCATTCCACCAGCTGTCGGGGCTGTTGGCCGAGATGGAGTCCAGACGGTGCTTCTTGCCTTCGTCAAAATAATAGTTGCCCTCGGCGTCCTTGCTGTAGTAGAGCTGGCCGTCGGAGGAGTAATTGCTCAGACCAGTATTGTAGTCGCGCATCAGTGCAAAGTCCTCCACACCCATCACCTTGATTTCCTTCCAGGGGTTGGAGATGCCCCAGTAGGTGTCGAGGGTGATCTTCATCTTGCCCGACTGACCGCCCTTGGTGGTGATGAGCACCACACCATTGGCACTGCGGGCACCGTAGATGGAGCTGGAGGCGGCATCCTTCAGCACCTCTACGTCCTGGATGTCGTAGGGGTTCAGGTGGTCGATGTTGTTCACGATGAATCCGTCGACGACGTACAGCGGGTCAGAGTCGTTGACAGTGCCTGTACCACGAATCTTGATGGTGGTACTGCCGCCAGGGGCACCGGTGTTGGTCATTACCTGCACGCCGGCAGCACGTCCTGCCAGGGCCTGCACGGTATTGGCAACGGGGGCTGCGGTGAGGTCCTTGGCACTGACCGAGGAGATGGCACCGGTGATGTCGCTCTTGCGCTGCACACCATAGCCGATGACCACCACGTCAGACAGCTCCTGCGATGTCTCCTTGAGGACAATACGCATGTTGGCCGAGGCCTTCACGCTCTGCGTGGCATAGCCCATATAGCTCACCTTCAGGGGTGTGCCAACACTGACGGCGATGGTGAACTCACCGTCAATGTTGGTAATGGTGCCAGTGTGACCTTTCTCGGTCGCCACGGTGACACCCATCAGGGGCTCCTGTGTCGCCTCGTCGACGACGACACCTTTCAGGCCCTGTCCCATTGCTATCATGGCAATGCATAGCAATGAGCATAAGCTGAGAAGTCTTTTCATAACGTTATCTTAACGGTGATTTCACGTCCTGTCTGTGTAGCAACCTTGACGACATAGACACCATGAGTCATGCCGATGGTAGGAACGACGACCTCTGTGCCTACGTGCTTCACACGGGCAAGGGTACGGCCGGAGACATCACACAACTGATAGCCGTTGACACCCTCGGTGGTCTGAAGTGTCAGCGCACCGCTGCCACGCTTGACGGTGACGAGGGCCTTGCCGTTGTCCTTGACGGCCTGGATAGCCGTGGCATGACCATTATAGACGTTCGACATACCGTCGAAGTCGAGCTCCATGGAGGGCATATCCTTATCGGCATTGAAGCCAGGCTTGCGATAGTGGTACTTAAACAGGCGCGGATAGGCCACGGAGGTGAACACGAGGTCGTTGTTGAAGTTGCGCAGCGTGTGCACATAGTCGATGCCCTCGGCCAGATCCATCACCAGCACAGGCATCTCGTCGGCTTTGTTGTCCAGACGGAACAGCTCCCAGGTCTGTGAACCGCTAGGTACTTGGTTCTGTCCGCGGAAATACATCGAACCGCCGCATACGGTGCCCTCCCACTGGGCGCCGGCACCCGTTCCGGGGTTCAGGTCGCTGTGCATGGCCGAGCCTTCGGGAGTACCGTCGGTATAGAAAATCTCCAGGCCACGGCAGAAGTCATAGGAGGTGTTTACTCCCCACTGGCCCTTACCCCATACATAGCCGTCGAAGACGCAGTAGGGGAACACGTCGGGCATACCGTCGTTGGTACCGTGTGCATTGGGCACCTTGTTGATGTCGAGCACCAGTGAGGTGCCTTCCTTGGTGCCGTCGGTACGAATCAGCTCTATACCATACGAGTTGTCGGGCGACATACCGCGGTAATAGACATAGTCGCCCATCACACAGGTGGTAAACACACCGTCACCGTTCTTGATGCCATTGGCATCCTCGCCCTCGGTGAAGTCACCGATGATACGTGTACCTTCCAAGGTGCCGTCGGAATACCAGGGCTCGGAACCGTATTCCTTAGAGACACACTTAAAGAAGAGCCACTGGTTGTTCACGTTCGTCATCCAGTCTATCTGGGCACTGTTGGTCTTGCCCGTGTTCTCATCGACGACGGTCGTATTGATATCGCCCAGCATGATAGTGCCTGCCTCGGTACCGTCGGTCACCCACAGCGTCTCGGTGAACTCACCATCCTTCGTGTCGCCCTTGAAGAACACCTTGCGGCCTACGCGGCAGAAGTGGTACATGTCGTTAGTCGAGTGCGTGCCAGGATATTTCACCCAGCAGTCCTTCAGCAGCTTAGTGCCCTCGGCGGTACCGTCACTCACCCACAGCCAGCGCTCTTCCTCGTCACCATAGGTCATACTCTCGAAGTCGATGGCTCCGAAGATGAACTGGCTCTCGTTCAACTGCGTGAAGCCGGCAGGATTGGAGTCGCCAATCTCGTTGATGTCCTTCAGCATGTAGGTGCCGGCCTCCGTGCCGTCCGATATCCACAGCTCACAGCCGTCCTCGTCGTTGCCCGTGGCCTGGAACACCACTTTGTCGTTGAAACGGGTGATGTACTGCACGTTCGAGCTGACGGCGCCAGGGTAGATGTCTTTCACCATCTTCGTGCCGGCAGGCGTTCCGTCCGACACCCATAGCTCATCGCCGTGAGTATCTTCCTTGGCAGTGAAGAATACCTTCCATCCAGCTTGTGTACTGCCGGAAATGACAATATTCTTCGACTTGTCAAAGGAACGGTCGGTCATTGTGGTTACTGTCACACCCTCAGGTGTAAGCATCTCCATGCCTTCAGGCAGTGTCTGGGCTTTCATGCCGGTACTGGCGGCAAGACCCATTGCTAAAAGTAGAAATGTCTTTCTCATAATTACAATGTTTTTTAGTTAATACTATAAGTTAGTCTGGTAAAATTTCCTTCGCAGCCCCTTAGCCTAGGGGTCATTGACTTTTCCGCTGCAAAGATAGGCATATTCTCTAGATGTCCTCAGCAATATTGTTCTGAAAAAAAGGAAAAACAGACCGAACTGAAAAACATTACTAATCCTTATAGTTAACGGGCAAAAAAAAGTTCCTCTTTCCAGAGGAACTAACTTATTTCACAATGCAACCCTACGCCCCAACAGGTCATAAGTCCACCCATGCCAGCTGAAGCGCCCACCTGTAGTCCCTACCTTTGGGAGGGATAGGGGTGGGCTTCTATCCCCGCTGCCACTTTCCCTGGCGACGTAGGGCGTATGATGGGGTCGGCAGTCATGCGCAGCGTGTTGCCCTGGAACTCCATGGTGCCGATGTACATGCGGCGGGGGGCTACCACCGACTCGGAGTGGTGGGCATGGAAGACGATGCGCAGGCGGCCTTCCTTGTCGGTGAACAGCGAGTGGTGGCCGGTGCCTACGAGATTCTCTACACGGCGCACTATCGGGTTGTTGGCGTACTTCTGCCAACTGGGAGTGGCACCGCCGGTGGTGGACAGCGAACGGCTCATGGCGTAGCCTACGGCATAGTCCTGCGAACGGTAGTCATTGCCCGAGTAGGTGAGGTAGTAGATGTTGTTGTTCTTCCAGATGAAAGGTCCCTCGGTGACACGTCCCAGCAGGTTCTCCCACGACTGGCTGACGTTGATGCACTTGCGCAGGGTGCCCTCGACGGGGGTGACGAGGTCGTCGGCGAGCTGGCACATCCAGATGCAGTTGCCGTCGGTGAAGCGTACGAAGAAACAATAGGCCTGTCCGTTGTCGTCGAAGAAGACGCTGGAGTCGATGCATTTCTCGCTGCCTATCAGCGGCTCCATCATGTAGCCGCCCACCTGCTTGAAGGGGCCTCGTGGTGACGAGGCCGTGGCTACGAACAGATGCTCGTTGGCCGAGAAGTACATGTAGTACTTGTCGTTCTTGTGATAGACCTCGGGTGCCCAGAACCACTGCTGCTCGGTGGTGTTGTCTTTTTTCAGTGCCAGTGCGTCCAGCTTGGACCATCCCAGCAGGTCTTTCGATGTCCATACCTCTATGCCGTTGGCATCGTGGGTGCCGTAGGCGTAGTAGGTGTCGCCGTCGAGCAGGATGAAGGGGTCGGCCAGCGGCACGATGCTGCGGTCCTGCGCCGAGGCGCAGAATGTAAAAATGTAAAAACTAAAAAATGTAATAATTGATAGGAGACGTTTCATCGTGTTACGTATTTTTTGCCGTTGCGGATTAGGATTTTCGAGGAGGGAGTAGCGAGGAGGGAGGAACGAGAATTGACCTTGTGCCCCAGGAGATCATAAGTCTCCCCTCCCTTGGGGAGGGGTAGGGGGTGGGCTGTGGGGGTAGGCTCCTCAATCCCCGTCTCTTCGCCCATCTCGCCCAGTCGCATCTCCATCCATGTGTAGGGGCGCATCTGGCTGGCATCGGGGATGGTCTCTGTGTAGACGGTGCCCGAGCGGTTGTCGGTGCACTCCAGGGTGAAGGCCAGGCGGCGGTCGGTGGGAGGATTGCTCAGTGCGAGGCTGCTCCAGGGTATGGCCACCTCTATTATGTAATAAGAGGAGCCCTGTGTGGCGGCACAGCGCAGGGGTAGTGTCGACTTGTCGGCGGTCTTCCACGAGCTGTTGCTGCCTTTCTGCAGACGGTAGAAGGTGCCGTCGGGGCGCAGCATCAGCTTATAGCACCCCTCCTCAGGTGCCGAGGTCACCTGGCCCGACACGTCGAGCATCAGCGTCACACCGTCGGCATTGGCACCGCTGGCTACCTGTGTGCGGTCGCTGACACGCGTCACGACGTAGAGCGAGTCGCGGTTGTAGGCCATGTCGGCCGTCACGCGGGTGCCTGTCTGCGTACCTAATAGTATTTGTGTAGCCGTGCGCGTCATGTAGCCCTCGCCTGCCGTCAGTTTGCCATCAACGGTGGGCTTGGCATAGGGAGCCTGCAGTTGGCGCACGGGGTAGCCCTTGATCATCTCTATGTTGCCGCCGATGCCGCTGACAGCCACCACGATGCCCGTGTCGATGACGGCCAGCGAGTTCCAAAGGCCTTCCTCGTTGGCACCGATGCTGAAGGGCACTGACATGGCTTTGAAGTCACGGGCCTGCTCGTTGCCTACGGCCACGCGCATCTGTTTCTTGCCGTTGTGGTCATAGCCCGACTGGTAGCTCATCACCGTCTCGCCCCAGGGCAGCACGCGCAGGTAGGGGGCGCCGCCGGTGGCCGTGGGACAGAAGTTGAAGTTAAGTGTCTTCTCGCGGTTCGGGTCGGTAGCATTGACCCAGTAGTTGTTGTGCCAGTTGTTCTGCAGCGAGGTGCGCACGGTGGTGGGGAAGAAGTCGCCGTAGCCCCATCCGTTGTCCTCGATGATGACGACTATCTGTGACTCGTCCTTGAGCAATACCGGCACGGGCATGCCGTCGCGGGAGCCCTGTCGGTAGCATATCTTCTGGGCCTGACTCCATGTCTGTCCTCCGTCCATGGACCGGCACAGCGATATCTGCTGGTCGTTGTTCGAGGTGTAGGGTCCCTCGTCGGCAAAGTAGAGCTGCAGCTCGCCCGAGGGCAGCTCCAGCATGGAGGGTTCCCAACAGCCGTCGGCAAAGGTGTGCAGGGCGTCGTTGACGAATATCTCGTCGCTCCAGGTCCGTCCGCCGTCAGTGCTCCGCTTGCAGCGTATGCCGAACTTACGTTCCTCGGAATAGGGCGATGTGGGCCGCGGGTTGTAGGCCACGATGATGGTGACGTCGCTGAGCTGTATGAGGTCGGGCACGCACTCTCTGATGCCCGCGGGGTTGCTCACAATCTTCGTGGCCGAACCCCACGTAGAGCCTTTGTCCTGGCTGAAGGCAATCTTGATGCCGCCGCTCTCGCACACGGCCATCAGACGCCCGTCCTGCAACTCGATGATGCGGGCATAGCCGCCACCGCTGAACACCGTACGCCGCGAGGCCGTATCCCAGAAGATGCGCGACCCGCTGTATGGCTCTAAGGCATGGGCAAATGGCAGGTGTCCATATAGAACTGCCAGCAGAAAAAACAGCCATTTCATTTTCATAATTCTCATACTTTTTTACTTCTGTCGGCAAAGGTAGAATTAAATTGGAATAATCATCGGGAATTTTGTACTTATTATCAGTATTATTGTTTTGATTTCATTACCACAGGTCGAACTCGTAGATGCGGGTGGCATCCATGCCGACGGCCTGGGTGGGACTGACGACATAGAGGCGCACGTAGCGCACGGAGACGGGCAGGAAGCTGCGGTCGACATCGTTCTGGCGGTTGCTGTCAATCATGTTGAGCGTGCGCCACTCCTCCTGGTCGTTGCTGCGGCCTTGCAGGATGTAGGTGCGGGTGATGTAGGCCGGCCTTTGTCCTGGCTGAAGGCAATCTTGATGCCGCCACTCTCGCAGACGGCCATCAGGCGGCCGTCCTGCAACTCGATGATGCGGGCATAGCCGCCACCGTTGAACACCGTTCGCCGCGAGGCCGTGTCCCAGAAGATGCGCGACCCGCTTTCCTCCTTGCACCCATGAAGGAGGATCAGACTATGAGCAGCTTCTATCGTCGCCGCTTTATGCACATTCTGCCGCCATTCATCTGCTTCCTGCTGCTCTATTCGCTGCTGCCCCTTTTGTGGGGAGGCATGACGTGGGAGCAGTCGCTCAACGACTTGAAGCTTCTGCCTTTCAACTTCCCCTCGATGGCTGGGCACCTGTGGTTCATGTATCCGCTCATCAGCCTCTATATCATCATACCTGTCATCTCACCTTGGCTGCAGAAAGCTACAGCCCGCGAGGAGCTGACCTTCCTCGGATTCTTCGCGTTTACCACGCTCATTCCCTGGTTCCACCTCTTCGTGTCGCCTGAGCTGTGGGGCGAGTGTTTCTGGAATCAGTTTACGGCCTTCTGGTACTGCTCGGGTTATTTAGGCTACCTTGTCATGGCTCACTACATCCGCGTGCACCTGAAGTGGTCGCGCCAGCGCCGCCTGCGCCTCGGCACGCTGTTCTTTCTCGTCGGAGCTACCTTTACGGCTTGGTCGTTCTGGTGGAAGGGAGTTCCCGGCCAGCCTATCGAGACGCCTCTGCTGGAGTGGAGTTGGGAGTTCTGCACGCCCAATGTGCTGTGTGCCACCTTCGGCCTCTTCCTGCTGTTTCTTGCATAGAACCCAAGAAAGGCAAGGCGCCGGCAGTGGTGACTGAAGTGTCGAAGCTGTCCTTCGGCATGTATCTCATGCACATGTTTTTCCTCGCACCCATCGCAGGCCTCATTATTGGTGGCGACCCTTCAAACCCACTGTTGCCTGTCTGGCTGGCCATCCCCGTCATTGCCTTGCTCAGCTACCTTTGCTGCATCATCACCACAAAGCTGTTATCATTCCTGCCGGGCAGCCGATATTTCATCGGGTATTAAGGATAATCAGCCAACAACGTCCCGGCAATTAGTTAAAATAAGAAAATTTTAGTAACCACGTGGGTTACTGTCAGTAACCACCATGGTTACAGGCAGTAACCCACGTGGTTACTTTTTTGGGGAACAGGTAGAGCACCAAATGTCATTTCCATTACTCAAGCGTCCATTTCATGACGTTGGCGGGGGGACGCTGGTGAAGCAACTCGTTCTTCATAAAGTCCATGTAAGGGGCAACATGGGCGAAGAACTGCCGATAATCCTGACAAAGATAGTTCAGGCCAGGCTCGCCGTCGGCTGTCTGACAAAAACGGTCCTTAGGACAGCCGCCGTTGCAGACAAAGCGCCATTGGCAGACCTTGCACTGATGAGGAAGGCGCTCATATTTGTCGCGTCCGAACTGCAACTGTCGTTTGCTGTACATCATCGAGGTGATAGTGTCGCGGTGGATGTTGCCCAGCAGGTACTCGGGAAAAACGAAGTGGTCGCACGAATAGACATCGCCATTGTGCTCAATCACCCCTGCATGGCCACAGGTGGGGCACATGGAGCAAAGGCCGGGTGGCTCACCAGCCCAGCAGGCCAGGGTGGCATCGAACAGCTGCACGAACACCTGCCCCACATCGTGACGCACCCACTCGTCGAAGATGGTACAGCAGAAATGGGCATATTGAAAGGGGCGAACCATAGGAACATCCACCGCCGAACGCCCCTCAACGATAGGGGTAAACTGAATATACTTGCAGCCTATTTCCTTGTAGAAGTGATAGACATCGAGAGGATGGTCGGCGTTGTAGTCGTTCACCACGCCCATCGCGTTCCACTCCACGCCGTGTTTCTGCAACAAGCGTATGCCACGCATCACTTGGTGAAAGGAGGACTGGCCTTCGCAATCACGGCGATAGGCATCGTGCAACTCCTGCGGCCCGTCAATGGAGATGCCAATGAGCCAGTTGTGCTCACGAAAGAAAGCGCACCATTCATCAGTGAGCAGCGTACCATTAGTCTGCAGGCTGTTGTCGATGATGTAGCCCCGACGAGTATAGGGTTCTTGCAATTCCAGCACACGCTTGTAGAAACTCAGCGGACGCAGAAGGGGCTCGCCTCCATGCCATGTGAAGAGCACCTGCGGCTGCGTCTGTGCCTCAATATACTGGCGGATATAAGTCTCAAGTGTATGGTCATCCATCAACATTGATGAATGGTGAGCCTTGTACAGTTCTTTCTTCTCCAGATAATAGCAGTATTTGCAATGCAGGTTGCAAAGACTGCCTACTGGTTTGGCCATCACATAAAGCGGGTGGGAAAAGGGGGCGATGGTGGACATACGCTATAAAATGCTGTTCATCGTGAGACAAACTCTTTTGGCAATACGCCAAAACAGCTTTTGAAACACTTTGCGAAGTAACTGCTGCTTGTAAATCCCACACGCCCAGCCACTTCTGTAATACGGATGCCCTGACGCAAAAGCGTAGCAGCCTGCTCTAAGCTGTAACCGCTCACCTGTGCCGAGGCGCAGAGTGCCGACAGACAGAAAAGCAAAGATACAATTTTTCTCATTATTCAAAACTTACTCTTGTGATAGCTACTACTCCAGTGTTGTGTGGATGTGTGCGAACCAGCGTATAGGTGGCGTCGCTTCGTATCGTACTGCCCGAGGCTACCTCCTTGCCGTCGGCCAGCAGCCGCACGTCGTCGTCGAGCGTGAACTCCAGCGTGGTGCCCGTGCCGCGGTAGGTCAGCAGGTCCTGATAGTAGGCCGAGCGGGTGAGCACTGCCTCGCCGCCACCGATGGTCAGCGTCTTGAACTCAGGATAGATCATACCGTAGAACCGGTAGACCTTCTCTGTGCCCGAACCTGATACCACCCG
>JAEEGI010001593.1_pt1 | contig 56421 bp, 48 predicted proteins | sample 8958751 | NCBI WGS metagenome assembly JAEEGI01 (sample SAMN16246545, study PRJNA631951) | gut metagenome | biome: gut microbiome; feature: rumen; material: KS-attached | host: Bos | place: Iran: Karaj | collected 2018-10
CAAGATCTGCACCGTAAGGGTACCGAAAGGTTTTGGCAGGTTGATTTAAGATTTCCCAAATCGTTTAACTATAGAAAAAATCAATAAAATCAGCATGTTAGATAAGCATCAGCAGACTTGCGATGGCGCATCTTCCCCGGTTGGTCAAACTACTGCAACATTGCAGAACCAGCCGGGGCCCTTTTTTAAAAAAAATCTAAAAAATAGCTTGACTTCTATAGATAAAAATGGCATTCGATTAACTATATTTTTCAGCAAGTTTTTCCCCTTTTTTTTAATTTTTACCCCCCTCAGGAGGCGCTTATGGGCGTTCCAGCTGAGATCCGAGCTGTGCCTCGTCCCAAAAATACGGTTGTCGTGGACTCGGGCAGGGATACTGTAAATCGATATTCAGTAATGGAGCGAAAAGGAGTTAAATACATTCCAAAACATAACCCACAGCCTCAAAATGGCAAAGTTATTGGGCATATTATTGATCTTACTTTTGTACCAATACCTATAAAGCAAGACTATTCAGGTCCATTTGAACTTCAGTATGGAGCTGCTGCTCTTATTAAAAAACTTGCTCAAGATGTATATTATGATTTACTAAAAGTTTTCAATGCTTCACATGCTACATCTATATTCGTAATTGCAGCTCTTAAAGTAATATACGAAGATCCATCTTCTGTAACAATGTCAACATTATATAATGAAACATTTCTTTCAAAATTTTATCCAGGAGCGCCATTATCGAAAAATTTTATATCTGACTTGTATGAAAAAATTGGGATGGATGACGAAAAAAGAGAACAATTTTATGATATAAGAATAAAAAAAGTTGAAAAAGAACATCATGTAGTTGTCGATGGAACATTAAAAGAAAATAACAGTAAAGTTAATGATTTGTCTTCGTTTTCATATAAATCAAAAATAAAAAGCAGTAAGTATATATCTATATTATATTCATATGATACAGATGAAGATGAACCAGTATGCGCTCAAGTATTTCCTGGAAATAAAATTGATTCGTCATCTTTGCCAGTATTTTTAAAAACAAATAACATTACAAAAGGTTTGCTGATTGGAGACAAAGGATTTACAAAAAATAAACTTCTTTCTATTCTTAAAAACAACCCTGATTTACATTATATGTTGCCTATAAAAAACAATGATAAACGAATAAATAAATATAATATGACAAGCTTTGATGGTATAATCAAAGGCATTAAAGATATAGTTTATTACAAGAAAGTAAAATGTGATAATATATATTTATATTCATTTAGAAATCAAAGCGATGCAAACGAACAAGCAAATGCCTATGGAAATAAAAAGAAAAAAGATGAAATATTTGATGCTGAAAAATACGAAAAGAAATGTTCTTTGTTTGGTGTTATAGTATTTGAATCAGATATTGATATCAATCCAAAAACTGCATATAAAAGTTATGCCAATAGATGGATGATCGAACTAGTATTTAAAAAATATAAAAATGATATAGATTTATCAAATACTAAAGTGCATGCAAATTTTTCTGTAATTGGATCTGAATTTGTAAATTTTATATCTGTTCTAATGACTTGCAGAATTGTACATTTACTCGAAAATAAAGATATATTAGATGATATGAGCTATGGCTCTGTATTAACTTTTCTTAGGTCTTCCTGGAGAAAGATTGACGCGCCTGCCGAGGCATCTACTGATGACGGCTACTGGTGGAACACAAACGACAATGCTTTGAAACTGCTTGAAAAACTTGATCTTTCAAAGCCTGCGCCCAAGCCTGAGCCTAAAAAACGCGGACGGCCGCGCAAGGAGGTTCCTGCAGAGCAGGCTCCAAAACGTCCTGTGGGACGGCCAAGAAAGAAGCCGGAGGAAGAGCCGCAGCCTAAGAGGCCTGTGGGACGGCCGCGAAAAAACCCCAAGGAGGAGCCCAAACCTAAACGTCCAGTGGGGCGCCCCAGAAAGAATCCTGTCGAGTCACCCGCATCCTAACTCCTAGCCATCGCCCTCGAAACAGCAGGAGGCTGCCCCCATCTGGCTCTAGCCTATAGTTCAACGATTTGGGAAACTTTTACTTGAAGGTAGTTTTAGTTTTTGCCGACGCACCTTCGCCAGAGTCCTGCTGACTGAGCGGGTCGATGCCGGCACGTATCTGGGCCCGCATCTTTTCAGCGGCCTCTCGCGCGGCGGCGAGGGAGAGCCGGCCTGTCTCGCCCGGGTCACCAAATTCGCTGAGCAGCAGACGGTGCCGCTGTCCTTGGATTGCATACTGGAGCACCCAGACCTTCCTGCCGGAAGGTTTGACGACAAGGTAGAGCTGCCTGCCGTCGGAGACGCGATATTCCTTAGGTTGCGGCTTCAGGCATTTGATGCCAGCCACGGTCAAGGCTTTGCCTGCCATAATGGTTACCGTCCTGCGTTTATGGTTCCCACGGCCATCTGGTAACCATTTCAGTAACCAGTTTGGGGATCGCTGGAACCCGCGAAGTTATCGGCACCATATCCAGGTTTTCAATAATTTCAAGGGGTGCCCGGAGGCACCCCTTGAAGAAAGCCCAATCTATCGGGCTCAAAAAAGAGCTTTGGCGGAAAGGGTGGGATTCGAACCCACGTGCCCCATCTCTGGGACAACTCGATTTCGAGTCGAGCTCGTTGCGACCGCTTCGATACCTTTCCGCTCCGGAGAAGGCCGGACCAGCCAGCAAGGCAGGCGTTCGGCCCTTCCTACGAAAAGACGCACATATCGCTATGTGCGTCTTTCCTAGAAATTTATGGCGTCTCCAAGCAGATTCGAACTGCTCTTAGCGACGTGAGAGGCCGCTGTCCTAACCGGATAGACGATGGAGACGTACCGCACGTGTAGAAGTACGCTTAAAGCCCCCTGCTGTCAACAGCTTTTTCCGCCTTAAGAAAAAAAAGTTTGCGCCAAGGCAAAGAACAAAATCGGGCGACCCCGGAGCACATCCGGACGGTCGCCCGTTCAAAAACTTTTTCTTGTGATTCAGGCTACTTGGAAGGACGGATGGTCAGAACCGGAATAGTGGAGTTCTTGACGACCTTCTCAGCCACGGAGCCGAAGATGATGCGGTCGATGCCCTTGCGCCCGTGCGTGCCCATGACAATCATGTCAACGCCGTCGCGCTTGGCCTTGGCCAGGATTTCGTCGGAGGCGTAGCCGACGAGGACTTCGCCCTCGGCCTTCACGCCCTCGAAGTGCTCGGCGACGAAGGCGTTCATGCTGGCCTGGGCGCCACTGACGATCTCGCCGACAAAGGCGTGGATGTCGCTCTGGGGAACCTTGAAGCCGGTGTACTGGCTCAAGGTAGGAGCAACGTAGACGACGGTTACTTCAGCGCCGAGCTTGGAGGCGATAAGGGAAGCGTATTCGGCGACTTCCGCACTGTGCTCGGACAGGTCGATAGAGCAGAGAATCTTCTGGATGGACTTCATGTCGTACCCTCACTAGCAAACCTATGATTGATAACGCTTCTCCATACGGATTGGCGCCGAGACTGTGCACTTGAGACTGCACAGCGTTGACGATCAAAACATACATTCACGATCGCAAAAAAGCAAACGGCTGTTGGCAAAAAATGGACAAGAACATGCCTGCAGCCTAGCCGGCGACGGCGCCAGGGCTATGCTCCCGGAGCCTTGCGTCCGCCAAGCCAGTGCCGGGCAAGGTCGGCCCGCCGCGACTCCAGCAGTCTGGCAACGCCGGCTGGCACGAGGAAGTCGAGGCTACGGCCCTGCGCCCAGCGCTCCCTGACGGCGGAGGAGCTCACGTCGAGCCAGGGTACGGGCAGAAAAAGCATCTCGCCCTGAGACGTGCGCATGCCCGAGGCTCCGGGGACGGTGGCTTCAGACGGCTCCGCCCCTGGCCAGAAGCTCCGGACCATCGCCTGGAAGCGCTCAAGGGGATAGAAGCCTCTCGGCACGACGACCGGCGTGCAGCGCTCCGGCAGGCGCAGGCCGTTCTTCCAGCTGGGCAGCATCTCGAAGTCCCCGCTGCCGAGCACGAAGTAGAACCTGCGCCCGGGCTCGCGTTCGGCGAAGATGCCGAGCGTGTCCCATGTGTAGGACTGGTCTTCGCGCTCCCCTTCCAGCTCGTTGCAGAAGAGCCAGGGATAGGGGGCGCAGGCCTCCCGGATGAGGGCCGCGCGGATGGCGAAGGGGAGGATGACGGCATTGGCCTTGTGAGGAGGACGCGAGTTGGGAAGGATGTCCACCCTGGAGACGATGCCCGCAAAGGCCTCGTGCACCTCGATGGCGAGGCGCAGATGGCCCACATGGAGCGGGTTGAAGGTGCCGCCGAGAAGGGCTATGCCCTGCCCTGCGTCCGGCGCGCCCTCTGCCATCAGCCGCGCACCTGTCCGTCGCCCAAGACCACGAACTTGGTGGTCGTGAGCTCCATGACGCCCATGGGGCCGTAGGAGTGCAGCTTGGAGGTGGAGATGCCGATCTCCGCGCCGAGGCCCAGCTGACCGCCGTCGTTGAAGCGCGTGGAGACGTTGACGCCGACCATGGAGGCGTCGGCCTCGCGGAGGAAGCGCATGGCGTTGGCGTGGTCGTTGGTGCAGATGACCTCGGTGTGGTTGGAGTTGTACCTGGCGATGTGGTCCAGGGCCTCGTCCATGGAGTCGACGACGCGCACGGCGAGGACGAGGTCGTGGAACTCCATGCCGCAGTCTTCGGGCTGCATGGGCTTGGCCGTGGCTCCGAGCAGGGGGAGGGAGCGCGGATCAGCCCGGAACTCGACGCCAGCCTTGCCGAGGCGAACGGCGACCATGGGCAGGAAGACCTCGGCGCAGGCCCTGTGGACAAGGAGGCATTCGAGGGCGTTGCACACGCCGGGCCTCTGCACCTTGCCGTTGAAGACGATGCCGAGCGCCTTGTCGAGGTCTGCGGACTCGTCGACGTAGCAGTGGCACACGCCCTTGTAGTGCTTGAGCACGGGCATGGTGGCAGCTTCCGTGACGGTGCGCACCAGGCCCTCGCCGCCGCGGGGGATCATCACGTCGATGAATTCGTCGAGCTTGCACAGGGCTGCCACGGCCGCGTGGTCCGTGGTCTGCACGAGCTGGGCCGCGTCTCCGGGAAGGCCGGCCTCCTGCAGCGCCTGCTGGAGCATGGAAGCGAGGTAGCGGTTGGAGTTGATGGCCTCGCGGCCGCCACGCAGGATGACGGCGTTGCCGGCCTTGAGGCAGAGAATGGCGGCATCGATGGTGACGTTGGGACGGGCCTCGTAGATCATGGCGACGACGCCGAGCGGCACTCGCATCTTGCCGACAAGGAGGCCGTTGGGGCGCTGCCACTGGCGGTCCATGGCGCCGATGGGATCGGACATGTCGGCCACGTGGATGCAGGCCTTGTGCATCTCCTCGACAATGGCCGGCGTGAGGGTCAGGCGGTCGAGGCGGGGCGCATCGAGGCCGAGCTTGCGGGCCTCCTCCACGTCCTTGGCGTTGACGGCGATGATGTCCTTCCTGTGCTCCATGAGCAGCCTAGCCAGAGCGTAGAGCATGTCCGTCTTGGCCTTGGGGCTGGCGCTGGCCATGAGCCTGGAGGCCTGGCGGGCCCGTTCGCCCATCTGGCGTACTGTGTCGAATACCATAAGTGGCGTCCTCCTTTGGAAATAGCCTAAAAACCTTAATCGACTTCACAGGCCTGCGCAATGCACTTACGCCGTCCCGCATCCGGACAGGCCCGGACAGCTCCCTGGCAGGAACTTTTGCATTGCGCTCACGGGCCATATGGCCGAATATGGCACGCAGGGCAAAGCTTCCGCCAAGGCGGCGGGCGCCCTCCCCTCTCCGGAGCATCCCAAGCATGATGAAATTCCTCCCCCTCGAGCTGCTCATGGCCCTCATGTCCAAGGGCGCGACCAGAAAGCACGAGTCGTTCGTGCGGCGCTACATGGCCATCCTCGTCCTGTCGCTCGCGGTCTTCAGTATCGTCTTCCACTTCATCATGCTCTACGAAGGCCAGCAGCACTCCTGGCTGACGGGCCTGTACTGGTCGCTCACGGTCATGACGACCCTCGGCTTCGGCGACATCACCTTCACAACGGATCTCGGCCGGACTTTTTCCATTCTGGTCCTGCTCTTCGGCATGCTCTACTTCATGGTGCTCCTGCCATTCACCTTCATCCAGCACGTCTACCAGCCCTGGCTGGAGCGGCAGAAGAAGGAGCGCGTGCCGCGATCGCTTCCGCCGGAGACGGCTGGGCACGTGCTCATTGCCGGCACCGATGCCATCGCGCTCGATCTGGCGCTCAACCTCGGCCGCGTGGGCGTCGAGCCAATTCTCATCTGCGACGACACCCAGAAGGCGCTGACCCTCATCGAACAGGGCTTCCGGGTCGTGCTTGGCTGGCACGACAATCCCGAAACCTACCGCCGCCTGCAGGCGGACAAGGCGGCCCAGCTCGTGGTGCTCGATTCGGACGTGCGCAGCTGCAACATCGTCTTCTCGGCCCGCGAGGCGGCCCCCAAGCTCACCATCGTGACGGGCGTGGCCCAGCTGGCGGCCCGGGACGTCCTGCGCATGGCCGGCTGCTCGCGCTGCTTCCACTTCTACAGCCTGCTCGGCGAAGCCTTGGCAAGGCGCGTCATCAAGCCCAGCCACCGCCTCAGCGTGCTCGGCCGCTTTGGGCGCATCTGCATCGGCGAGGCGCCCGTCATGCGCACGCCCCTCGCCGGCAAGACGCTCCTGCAAAGCGCCCTGCGCCACGACACCGGCGTCAACGTCGTCGGCGTCTGGGAGCGTGGCATCTTCTCCCTGCCCCGCCTGGACACGGTCTTTACCAACTCGACCGTGCTGGTCGTCGCCGGCACCGAAGAGCAGCTCGAAGCCTTCAACCGCCTGGTGAGCCAGGCCGACAGCGTGCCGGAAAAGCAGCAGGCCACCATCATCCTCGGCGCCGGCCGCGTGGGCGTCGCCGTGGCCAGGAGTCTCGCCCGGCGCGAACTTCCCTGCGTCATCGTGGACAAGAAGCCAAACCTCAAGGTCGGCGGCACCCCTGTCGTGTGCGGCGACGCGGCGGATCTCAACGTGCTGGAGCAGGCCGGCATCCGCACCGCGCCTTCCATCATCGTCACCACCCACGACGACGACTCCAACATCTATCTCACCATCTACTGCCGCAAGCTGCGTCCGGACGCCCAGATCATCTCGCGCGCCTCGCTGGACCGCAACGTGAGCGTCCTGCACACGGCGGGAGCGGACCTTGTGCTCTCGCTCTCCTCCATGGTGAGCTCCACCGTGGTCAACCTGCTCTCCCCGGACAGCATGATCATGCTCAACGAGCGCCTGGCCGTGTTCTGCTACACCGTGCACGGTCGCCTCGCCGGCAAGTCCCTCAAGGAAAGCGGCATACGCAACAACACCCGCTGCAGCGTGCTCGCCGTGCACAGCGCGGACGGCTCGGTGGCCGTCAATCCCGTCGCCACCTACGTCTTCAAGATGGCGGACAAGCTCTACCTCATCGGCGACTCCGACAGCCAGGAGGCCTTCCGCAAGCGCTACGGCATGGACGATGATCTCGGAAGCCAGCTCATGGCCGCCCACTGGGGCGAGGCCGACGGCGCCCAGAAGCCAAAGGACCAGAAGCCAAAGGAAGCCGCGCCCCAGGCCGAGCGGGCCCAAGGCTAGCGCAGAGGGCGCCAGGGCTGTGCCTATCCTGTCGCAAAGGACCGGACGCGCCCGAAGGACCGCCTCGATGCCCGGACGCCTGGCCTAGCGAGACTTCGGCGCGTCTGCGCCGCTGGCGGCCCGCAGGAGCTCTCCCAGATGCCTGCGGACCAGGCCGCATTCCTTCTCGGAGACGGCAGGCATGTCGCTGGGGCGGGACTTGAAGTCCTCGCCTTCGGAAACCATGGCCATGGCCGCCGCCGTGCGCCCCATGACGCAGAAGAAGCGCACCGGCTCCCAGCCACGGGACGAGGCCCAGGAGGCAGCGGCGGCCGAATAGACGAAGCCCGGCTTTCCACCGGCAAGGGCGGGATGCGCCTCTTCGCCCGTCGCCCTGCTCCAGGACCTAAAGCTCCCGATGTCGCCGGCAAAGCGCACGATCTCGTCCTCCGTCATGTCGGGCTGTCCCCGGTAGACGTCGAAGGCCTGGCCCGGAACCGGAACGGCCTGGCTGGGCGCGGCTTTCGGCGCCTTCTGCTTCGGTCCTGCGCAGGGGGCCGGCTGGGCCAGACAGAGGGTAAGGCAGGCCAGCGCCAGGGCGCCCCTGGCCGCGGCTTTGAGCGTGTACTGCAGGGATGTCTGCATAGTCGTCTTCCTTGCGCGGCGTCCGCGCGGGCTACAAGCCTGCCGGGCCGGCCTTCTCGAGCCGGTTCAGCAGGCGCTGGATGCGAAGCCAGGAGGCTTCGATGCGGGCTTGGGGCACGACGCCGGCGTCGACCAGGCGGCGCAGCGTCGTGAAGGCGCGCTCCGCCATGCCGGGGTCCCAGTGCAGGTTGTTGCCGAAAAGCAGGATGTCCACGCCGGCGTCCACGGCCAGGCGCACAGCCTCTTCCAGGCTGTAGTGGTCCGCCACGGCCCGCATCTGCAGATCGTCGCTCACAACGACGCCCTGCCAGCCTAGCTGGCCGCGCAGGATGCCGTCAACGGCGGGCTTGGAAAGCGATGCCGGACGGTCCGGCTCGATGGCGCCGCAGACGGCGTGGCTGACCATGACCATGCCGGGCCAGCCACTGGCCGCTGCCTTGCGGTAGGGCGCCAGATCGCGGGCCTTGTCGAAGCAGGCCGTGACGTCGGTGCGGCCGAGATGCGAGTCGGCGGACGCGCACCCAAGGCCCGGAAAATGCTTGAGGCAGGGGACGACGCCAGCCTGGGCAAGCCCCTCGCCGAAGGCTAGGGCGTGCCGGGCGGCCAGCTCGGGATCCCGCCCGAAGCAGCGTTCCTGGCTAGCGATCAGGGAGACGCGCGGGCCTTTCGTCGCGTCGACGTCCACGACAGGCGCGAAGTCCAGGTTGATGCCAGCTTCCTTCAGCTCGCGACCCATGCCAAGCGCAAGGCGCCTAGTTGCTTCGGGCGTGCCCTGGCCCATGGCTTTGGCGGAGGGAAGACTGGCAAAGCCGTGTCTGGGAAGCAGGCGGGCCACCCGGCCTCCTTCCTGGTCGACGGCGATGAAGAGGGGCCTTGCGGCAACGGCGCGCAGCTCGTCCGTCAGGCGCTTCAACTGAGCCTTGGAGACGACGTTGCGGGAGCCTTTGGTCGCCATGTCGCGGTCGAAGAGGATGACGTGGCCAAGACGGCCCTCCTGCAGCAGAAGCCTGACGGGATCGTCCTTTGCCAGTTCGGCGCCCCGAAAGCCACACATGATCATGGAGCCTATCATGCGGTCGAGGGAGGGCTTGCCACCGGCGCAGAGAGCCCGGCAGGGGAGTAGGAGCGGAACAGCAGCCGCAAGGACAAGAAGCAAACGAAGCATGGATGCCTCCCGCATGCCTCGGGAAACAACGGGGCTCCGCCGGGCAGGCCGGCCCGGCGGAGCCGCTGGCGGCGCAGAGCGCCAGAGCTTTGCTGAAGCGCCTTCGCTAGTAGGTCACGGCGCTGAGCTGGCGCAGGCGGTTGATGTCGTGGAAGGACTCCACGTAGCGTATCGTGCCGGTCTTGCCTCTGAGCACCATGGAGTGGGTGATGGCATGGCGGCCGCAGTAGCGCACGCCGTGGAGGAAGTCGCCGCCGGAGATGCCGGTGGCGGCGAAGAAGCAGTCGTCGGACTTGACCAGATCATTCGTCGAGAGCATTTCGCGCAGATCCCAGCCGGCGTTCTGGATGGCTTCCTTTTCGGGATAGGACTGGGGATCGAGGCGGCCGAGGATCTGGCCTCCGAGGCCCTTGAGGGCGCAGGCGGTGATGACGCCTTCGGGGGTGCCGCCGGTGCCCATCATGACGTCGACTTCGCTGCGCGGATCGGCGGCCATGAGGGCGCCGGCCACGTCGCCGTCGGTGGCCAGGGTGATGCGGGCGCCGGCCTTGCGGATATCTTCGATGAGCTTGGCATGGCGGGGCTTGTCGAGGACGAAGACCACGAGGTCGCTGACCTTCTTGCCGAGGGCCTTGGCCACGCGTTCCAGGTTCACGTCGACAGGTGCGTCGAGATCGACGACGTCCTTGGCCTCGGATCCCACGACGAGCTTCTGCATGTAGAAGGAGCGGTCGAGGCTGAACATGGAGCCGCGGGGCGCGACGCCCATGACGGAGATGGCGTTGGGACGGCCGTAGGCGAGCAGGTTGGTGCCCTCCACGGGATCGACGGCCACGTCGAGGCTGGGCCCGTCGCCCATGCCCACGTTCTCGCCGGTGTAGAGCATGGGGGCCTTGTCCTTCTCGCCCTCGCCTATGACCACGACGCCGTCGATGTGCAGCGTGGTGAAGCTGTTGCGCATGGCCTCAACGGCAGCGCCGTCGCCGGATTCCTTGGCGCCACGGCCGAGCCAGCGCGCAGAGGCAAGCGCGGCTGCTTCGGTGATGCGGACGATGTCCATTGCTAGGTTTTTTTCTGGTGCTTCAGCCATGGGAAATCCCTCCTGAGGATATCTGTCGTGAAAAAAGTGAACGTTCCTACACCAGCCTGCCGCAGGCTTCAAGCGCCGGTCCGGAGAGAATGTTGGGACGGCGCCGGGGCGGCCGGCCGCGCTATTCGGGCAGGCGGAAGCGGCCGGCCAGCGGCACAGACCAGGCCCTGCCGAAGGGGCGCTGGCTCACGTAGAGGGGCTGGGGCTCCTGGCGGCGCTTGAACTCGGCCCGGAAGATGCGGGTGCGCACCTCCTCGGCGCGGGGGCCAAGGTCGCCCGTCGGCACGCGGGACTCGGCCGAAATGACGGCCTCGATGATGGGGTCGAGTTCATCGTAGGGCGGAATGGTGTCGGAATCCTTCTGGCCGGGCCGAAGCTCCGCCGACGGCGCCTTCTCGAAGATGGCGCGGGGGATGACGTTGCTGCCTTTGGCCTTGTTGTACCATTCGGCCACCTGGTAGACCTGGGTCTTGGTGAGGTCGGCGATGACGCCCAGGGCGCCCACGGCGTCGCCGTAGAGCGTGGAGTAGCCGACGGCGCCCTCGCTCTTGTTGCCGGTGTTGAGCACCAGGGCCCGTGCACGGTTGGCCAGGGAGGAGATCAGGGTGCCGCGGATGCGGGCCTGGATGTTCTCGAAGGTGAAGTCGCCCTCGTAGGTCTCGAAGAGGTCGAGGCAGGGCTTCATGGCGCCGGCAAAGGCCTGCATCATGGGCTCGATGGGCACGACGACGTACTTGACGCCGAGATTGTCGGCGAGCTCCACGGAATCGTCGACGGATCCCCTGCTGGAATAGGGCGAGGGCATGAGCACGGCGGTGACGTTGTCCGCGCCCAGGGCGTCCACGGCGATGGCGAGCACCAGGGCCGAATCCATGCCACCGGACAGGGCGAGCACGGCCCGGGAGACGCCGCACTTGTGCACGAAGTCGCGGGTGCCCAGCGTGAGCGCGCCGAGCACGCCCTCCTCCCAGCAGCCGGAGACGCCCGCCACGGGGGCGGAGCCTTCGGCCATGTCCACGACGAGCACGTCCTCCTCGAAGGCCCGGCCCCGGGCGTAGACGGCGCCCGTGGGGTCGAGTGCGAGGCTCTGGCCGGAATAGACGAGGCCGTCGTTGCCGCCAACGGCGTTGACGCTAAGCAGATGGACGTGGTGGCGGGCCGCCACGTGGGTAAGCACGGCTTCGGTTTCGGCGCGGCTGCCCATGGTGTAGGGCACGGCGGTCATGTAGACCAGGCCGTCCACGCCGCGGGCGATGAGGTCGAGCAGGGGATTGTGGTCCGTGCCCTGCACGGTCCAGAACTCCGCCTCGGTGTCGCTTTCGCACAGAACCACGCCGAGGCGCCAGCCTTCGACGGTGAGTATGCCGCAGCTCACGCCGCGGTCAAAGAAGCGCGCTTCGGGATCGCGGCTGCTCTTGGGACGGATCTTGCGCGATACCACGTCCCAGCCGCCGCCGTGCACGTGGACGGCCGCGTTGCTGAGCAGGGAGGCGTTGTAGACGCTCACCACCGGCGCCCCGACGAGCAGCTCCGGCCCGTCCTTGAAGCGCTCGGCCAAGGTGTCCAGACCCTTGCGGCAACCTTCGACGAAGTCGTTCATAGACAGGTAGTCGCCGGGATTGACGCCGGAAAGGGCAAGCTCGGGCGTCACGCAGAGGTTGACCTGGGGAGACCTGGCAACGGCGTCGCGCACCGCCTGGGATATCTTCTCCACGTTGCCCCGGATGTCGCCGGTGACGGGATTGCACTGCAGCAGGGCTGTAATCATGGAAACCTCCGGGGGCGCCGGCAGACGCCGGCGCTGATAGGGACGGGGGGCAGGTCGTGCGGAACGTCCGGAAGATCCGGAAGGTCCGGAAGGGGCGAAGCGGCTAGGCCTTCCTGCCTGCGGCCCTGCCCTGGGGCGTGGCAAGCCAGTCTGTGGAAAGGGAGGCCAGGGCGCGCCTGCCTGCGCGGTACTCGAGATAGTCGGCCAGCATGCGGGCGTGGTCGAAGCACAGGGGGGAGGGTGGATTGCCAGGATCGATCCAGACGGCCGAGCCTGCGTCGTCGCCAGCCTTGAGCGCCGAAGGATCGGCGGGGAAACCGACAAAGACGGTGGTCTGGGTGTGGCGCCTGGGGTCGCGGTCGGGCCGGGAATAGACGCCAAGCAGGCCCTCGAGCACCACGTCGAGGCCGGTCTCCTCCTGCATTTCCCTGCGGGCTGCGTCCTCCACGTACTCGCCCTCGTCGACGAAGCCGCCGGGCAGGGCCCAGCCGAGGGGCTCGTTTTTGCGGGCAATGAGCACAACGCGCCCATCGGGAGCGTGGATGATCACGTCCGTCGTGGGCGCGGGGTTGGCGAAAACGGGGAAGCTACCCTTGCACAGGGGGCAGGTCAGCTGCTTTTCCATGCATCGTCCTCCTTAACCTTGTTGCATCCTAGGAAGTATGCCCTCATGGCAGGACGCATGCAAGGGCAGGAGCACGGCGGCTACCGCTCGCCGCGACGCCTTCCCCGGCGCAGGCTTCCGCTTCCTGCGCAAGCCTGCACGTCCAGGGGAGGCATTCTCCCCCGCTTCCGTCAGGCCAGCGCTATGCCCTGCTTCGCCAGGGCGCAGGCCGGCACGGCTCCTTCCCGGAGGATCCGCGCCTTCAGCCCCCCCAGCGGCTCGACGATGGTGGAGGGAAGTCCGCCCTGCGGTTCGGGACCGGCATCGAAGACGCAGTCCAGACGCGCCAGCAGATCCGGATCGAGCTCGCCAGCCAGCCTCGCCGGCGGCCGGCCCTGAAGGTTGGCGGAGGTTGCCGTGATCGGGCCGCCCAGGGTCTGCGCAAGGGCCCGGGCAGCCGGATGGGGCGTGACGCGCAGGGCAATCTTGCCTCTGGCATCGACGAGCTTCGGGTTGAAGAAGCCTGCTCTCGCCTTGAGGACAAGGGTCAAGGGGCCTGGCCAGAAGGCGAAGAAGGCAGGGTGCAGCTGCTCCTTTCCCGCTCCCAGATCCAGATCGGTCACGGCCAGGACCATGTCCTTGTCCGCGCACACGAGGGGCAGGGGCTTCGTTGCCAGCCGCCCCTTGGCCTGATACACCCTGTCCACGGCGCACGCATTGCGCGCGTCGCAGGCAACGGCGAAGTAGGTTTCCGTGGGACAGGCCGCGAGCCCGCCGGCCCGAAGCAGGCTGGCGGTCCCGTCAAGACTGGCGGCAGGCACGGGGAGAGGGGAAAGAGACATGCTTGGCAAACCTCTGCGTCTTGTGTGCGTGGGCCGGATCAAGACCGGCTGGTGGAAAGATGCCGCCGGGGAGTACGCAAAGCGCATCGCCCGCTTCCGCAAGCTCGCCGTGGCCGAGGTGCGCGATGCCGATCCGTCGCTGGAGCCGGCCAAGCGGAGCGCTCTGGAAGGGGTACGCATCCTGAAGGAGCTGGGCCCCCAGGATCTGGTGCTCGCCATGGACGAGCGGGGGGAGGAGTTCACCTCCGAGGGCTTTGCCCGCTTTCTCGAAAAGCTCGACCGCGAGGCGCAGGGCACGCCCTGCTTCGTCATCGGCGGCCCCTTCGGGCTGGCGGACGAGGTGCGCAGGCACGCCCGCCGGCTCGTGCGGCTCGGGCGCATGACTCTGCCTCACGAGCTGGCGCGCGTCGTGCTGCTCGAGCAGATCTACCGCGCCGAGTGCATACGGCGAAGCATCCCCTACCACCACTGAGCCCTGTCGCGACGCCCTACATCACCTCGTAGACCCTGGCGAAGACGTTGTCGTACAGCAGCTTGAAATAGGGGGAGAAGCGAGGATCCTGGGGGTCGGCCAGGAGGAGCTGGACCATGAGCGAGTTGTAGAGGCGCGCGTCCATGGCGAGCTTCTCGCCTGTCACCCGGTTGAAGAAGAAATTCACGTTGCGGCGGGTGTTGAGGAAGGCCTTCTGCTCCTCGGGCGAGGCATCGCGGTGGCTGTCGAACCACTCCTGGACGTAGTTGCGGCAGGTGACGCCGGTCTCCTCGAAGACGTTGATGGAGCAGGGATGGACCGGGGATCCCCCGCCCTGCACCTGCACCTGGCCGGCATCGAGCTTGTAGGCCAGGGCCTGGGGAACGATGGAGAGCGCCCCGCCCTCGCCCTTGCACGAGAGGAAGTTCCAGCCGCCGAAGTTGGAGATCCAGAAGCCCAGGCGCAGCATCTCGAAGCTGACCACGATGAACTGCCGGCCCTTGCCCGTGACGAGCGGGGTGTCCGGCGAGCGGAGCCGCTCCACGAGGGCCTGGGCCTGGACGGCGTCCATCCCCTTGAAGACGTCGCCAGGCGTTCCGCCGGCTTCGGCGGTATAGCGTATGAGCTGGCGGGCGAAGCGGGGATTGTCCGTCGCGAAGACGGCTGCCGGCAGGTAGAGAGAGGGGCCGCCGTGCTGGGCGCCGTCGGCGATGGTGGCCCTGCGGGAGAAGTGGTGGGCCGCATAGCCCCAGTCCCACCACAGCCATAGCATGGCGTTTTTCGGCGTGATGGTCTGGATGCGGGCCAGGGCTTCGGCATGGCGACGGTTGATCATGGGTCCCTGGCTCATGGCGGGAATGAGCTCCAGGAAGGGGGCAACGAGCAGGGTGCCAACGAGGACGCTGGCCGCTACGCCGCAGGGCGCCCCGCGGAAGCGTTCGGCGACGAGGCGCTGCAGGCACCAGCACACTGGCAGGACGATGCCGATGGCGACCACGGGCGCGCCGAACATGACCATGCGGCCGCCGAGCTTGGTGCTTAAGATAGCCAGAGATGCCAGCGGGAGCAGGAAGAGGGCGCCGGGACGGCGGAAGCAGACCAGGGCGTAGCCGGCAAGGCCCGCCAACGAGGCCTCCATCCAGGGATGGAAGTAGGAAAGGGCCGCCCTCAGGCTCAAGTCCTGCACCTCGATGATGGACTGGGCCACCGAAGGGAAGACGATGGCCGCCTCGCCCTCGCCCTTGGCGTCGGCCGCGTGCTTGAGGTAGGCCTGGACGTGGTTGGCAATGGCAGCGAAGATCTCGCCACTGACCATGAGCCAGAAGGCGGCAAGCCACAGCAGGGAGAGCACGCGCCAGTCGGTGAAGAAGCGCTGGAGCCTGGCGCTTCTGGTCACGGCGAACATGACGGCAACGCTGAGCCCGAAGCCCCAGGGGCCGGCCAGGGCCGGCAGGGCGTAGGCCATGGCGCCGACGAGGAGCAGCTTCCTGCGTCCCCGGGGGGCCAGAAAGAGGCTCATGCACAGGAGCAGGAGCACGTTGTAGCGGATGAGGTAGGGAAAGACCGAGTGCCACTCCTGGGTCCACCAGGAGACGACGCCGGAAAGCCCGAGCACGCAGACCCACTGCCAGCGCAGGGGGTTGCCGAAGTGCACCTGGCAGGCCCCGCCGAAAAAGCGCCGCACGGCCGCCGGGCCGAAGCTGGCCGCCAGCTTCTGGAGCAGCATGTTGGGCACGAGCATGAAGCGCATGGCCCAGCTGGCGGGCGCCAGGGTCATGAAGAGCGGGAAGAAGAGCGTGACGAGGTCGGTGTCGTAGAAGCCAAGCAGGGTTCTGGCGAGAAAGCCGGGTGCGATGGAGGTCAGCAGGCCTGCGGCCACGCCCGCCTCTAGGCTTCCCAGGGCCCAGACCCAGGCGCAGACCGTGCCGGCCACGAGGCTCGAGAGCACGGCCGGAAACCAGAAGGCCACGGCCACGGGAGGCAGGTTCACGGCCTTAGCCATGAGCCGGAGCATCTCGCTCATGGGATGCCCCGCGCCGAAGCCGAAGCCTTCGGCGCCGGCGACCCAGTGGTAGGCATCGTGGGTGGCGAGCAGCCATTCGCCGCTCAGGCGGAACTCGGGATCGTGCCAGGCGGGCCACTCGAGCATGCGCATTGCAAAGGCCAGGAGCACCGTGACGAGGATCCAGAAGCAACCCTTCAGCCGCCATGCCCTGTCGCCGGCGTCCGTGAAGGCGGAAAAGGCCTGGTCGCCGTTCATGCGTCCGCCTCCCCCTGCCCTTCCCTGTCAAGGGGGGCAAGGGCGCAGAGCTGCCGGCGCTTGCCGCCAGCCTCGTAGACCGCTTCGGCGTACAGGCGCCAGCCGGCGGGAAGGGGGCGGCCCTGGAGGGATTCGTTCAGCATGAAGACGGCAAAGCCCCCGCCGGCCACGCGGGGGCCGGCGAAGGCAAGCAGCTTTTCCCAGGGCATGAAGGCCCGGCTCACCAGCACGTCGCAGGCCCCTTCCCTGGCCATGAAGTCTTCGGCCCGGCCCATGAAGACCTCCGTGCCCCCGAGCTTGAGGGAAAAGACGGCCTGGCGCAGGAAGAGGGCGCGCTTTTCCCTGGCCTCGACAAGCCAGTAGCGGCCCTTTTTCCAGACGCAGCGCAGGGGAATGCCGGGCAGGCCCGCGCCTGCGCCCAGATCCCAGACGCGGGGGGCCGCGGGCAGGGGAAGCTGGTCCAGCAGGCGCGCCAGCGGCAGGCTGTCCTGGGCAAGCTCCGCGGCCTCCTGCCAGGAGCGCGCGCCGACGAGGTTCATGCGCTGGTTCCAGCGCACGAGCATGTCCAGATAGGCCGCGAGGGACCGGGCCGCGTCCATGGCCAAGTCGAGGCCAAGGCCGGCATAGAAGGCCCGGAGCGCTTCCGGCGTAGGAGATGGCTGCTTCATGGGAGAGTCGGCGTCAGGGGAGCCTTCGCGCATCGTCAGCCGCTCCGCGCAGGAAAGGCCCCGGAAGACGAAGGTCTGGAGCGGCGAAACTACCTTTTACCGCGCAGGCCCTGCACTTGCAAGCCGAAACAAAACAACGTAAAAATGGCAGTCTGTATGCCCCTCTCTCCCCCCACCTACCCGCCTCCCCTCGCGTGGCGGCGACGCAAAGGACGCAACCATCATGCAGGAGTTCTCCCTTCTTTTCCCAGGCCAGGGCGCCCAGATCCCCGGCATGGGTCGCGACGTAGCCGACAGCTCCAAGGACGCCATGGACATCTGGAAGAAGGCCGAAGCCGCCAGCGGACTGCCCCTGAGGGGCATCTACTGGGAGGGCGACAAGGAGGCCATGGCCGACACCCGCGCCCTCCAGCCGGCGCTCACCGCCATGAACCTCTCCCTGTGGCAGGCGCTCTCCAGGAACGTGCGCCCCCAGGCCTGCGCAGGCCACAGCCTCGGCGAATACAGCGCCCTGTGCGCGGCCGGCGTGCTCGACCTCGACACGACCCTGGCCGCCGTCTCGCTCAGAGGCGCCCTCATGGCCGACTGCGACCCCGACAGGAAGGGCGCCATGGCGGCCATCGTGAAGCTTGCCCTGGAGGAGGTGGAGACCATGGTGGCCGAGACCGCCAGGGAGACCGGCCTCACCATTCTCATTGCCAACTACAACACCCCGGGCCAGTACGTCGTCTCCGGCGACCGCGAGGCCGTGGACATGGTGGGCCAGAAGGCCAAGGCGGCCAAGGGCCGCGCCATCGCCCTCGAGGTGAGCGGCGCCTTCCACTCCCCGCGCATGCAGGGCGCCTGCGACGAACTGGCCAAGATGCTGAAGAAGGCCGTCTGGCGCAAGCCTTCCTGCCCCGTCTACTCCAACGTCACCGGCGGCCCTCTGGCCGACGGCGAGAGCATTAAGGACGCCATGCTGGTCCAGATGGTCTCTCCGGTGCGCTGGATAGACATCATGGAGAGCATGCACCGCGACGGCATGCGCGCCTATCTGGAAGCGGGCCCCAAGGCCGTGCTCGGCAAGATGGTGTCCAAGTGCGTCCCCTCCATGGACGGCGTGAGCGTGGGCCTTGCCTGCGACCAGGCCTCCCTGGAGAGCTACCTCTAGCGGGCGCCCTCCCCCCTCGGCGTCAACGATTTTCAGGAGTTTCAAGACATGCAGGCATTCGACATCGTGCGCTCCGCGCTGGCGGACTTCCTCAAGGAAAAAGGACTGGAATGGCCGGCCAAGGCCGTGGTGGAGCCGCCCAAGGATCCCAGGCACGGCGACTGCGCCACCAACATGGCGCTCCTTTTGGCAAAGCCCCTCAGGAAGTCCCCGCGGGACGTGGCCGCCGAGCTCTGCGCCTTCCTCGAGGCGCACGGCCAAGACGTCGAAAAGGCCGAGAGCGCAGGACCCGGCTTCTGCAACGTCACCTTCTCCCAGGACTTCTGGCGCCGGGTCGTCCTCGAGGCCGAGGAGCAGGGCGATGCCTTCGGCGCCTCCGACGCCGGCAAGGGCAGAAAGTGCCTCGTCGAATACGTTTCCGCCAACCCGACGGGTCCCCTGCACGTGGGCCACGGCAGGGGCGCCGCGGCCGGCGACAGCCTCGCCCGCATCCTGCGCAAGGCCGGCTACGAGGTCACGACCGAATACTACATCAACGATGCAGGCCGGCAGATGCGCCTGCTGGGCCTGGCCGTCTGGTACCGCCTCAGAGGCCTCGCCGGCCGGCCCATGCCCGAGCCCGAGGAGTACTACCGCGGCGCCTACATCGTCGACATCGCCCGCGAGATGCTGGAGCAGGATCCCGGCCTCGCCGGGCTTTCCGACGCCGAAGGGCAGGACCGCTGCTACGAGTACGCCAAGGACCAGATCCTTGCCGGCATCAAAAAGGATCTCGACGAGTTCCGCGTGGAGCACCAGGTCTGGTTCTCCGAGAAGACCCTGGTCGACGGCGGCAAGGTGGACAGGGCCTTCCAGGCGCTCAAGGACGCCGGCTACACCTACGAGAAGGACGGCGCCCTGTGGTTTGCGACCTCGAAGCTCGGCGACGACAAGGACAGGGTACTGCGCAAGTCCGACGGATCCCTCACCTACTTCGCCTCCGACATCGCCTACCACCACGACAAGTACGGGCGCGGCTTCGACTGGCTCATCGACGTCTGGGGCGCAGACCACCACGGCTACGTCCCGCGCATGAAGGCCGCCGTCCAGGCCATGGGCCGGGATCCCGGCTCCTTCGACGTGGTGCTCATCCAGCTCGTCAACCTGCTGGTTGCCGGCAAGCCCGTGGAGATGTCCACCCGCAAGGGAACCTTCGAAACCCTCGCCGACGTAGTCAAGGAAGTGGGCGTGGACGCGGCCCGCTTCATGTTCCTCTCGCGCAAGACCGACGCAGCCGTGGACTTCGACCTCGAGGCCGTGAAGCAGCGCACCATGGAGAACCCGGTCTACTACGTCCAGTACGCCCACGCCCGCATCAAGGCGGTGCTCCGCAGGGCGGAGGAAGCCGGCTTCGTCCTGCCCGCGCGCTCGGAGCTCAAGGACCTGGCAGGCCTTGCCAGCCAGGACGACATGCTCCTGCTGCGCAAGCTGGCCCTCTTCCAGGACATGGTGGAGACGGCAGCCAGGACCCTCAACGTGCACCACGTGAGCCACTACCTCATGGAGCTGGCCCAGATGCTGCACAGCTACTACACCAAGTACCCCATCCTCAAGGCGGAAACGAAGGCGCTCGCCTGCGCCCGCCTGGCCCTGCTGCGCGCGGCCGCCCAAGCCGTTGCCAGCGGCCTTGCCCTCATGGGCGTGAGCGCCCCCGAGCACATGTAGCAGCCTGTGCGCCCGCGACCTGCGGGCGCCATCCCCCAGGGAGAATGCCATGGCAATGCATCTGCAGAACTTCTTCCGGCAGACCCAGGGGCGCGACGGCACGTCCCACTTCGTCGTGACCCTGAGCGCGCCCGCCTTCGCGCTTGCCGTCGCCGTCGTCGCCGTGACCCTCGGCTGGTGCTTCTTCATGGGCTTCATGGTCGGTCGCGGCCAAAACCCGGAAAAGCACCTCGAGGAGATTGCGGGCATGCTGCAGCCGGCAGGCCAGCAGGCCCAGGCGCCTGCCGCGAAGCCCGAAGACGCCGCGCAGGGCCAGGACGGCGCTGCCGGACAAGGCGGGCAGGACGGCCCCGGCGGCCAGGATGTGGGCGCCCAGGGCGCCGAAGCGGGACAGGACGCCACAGGCCAGGACGTCGAGGAAGCAGGCCAGGCCCAGCGCTCCCAGGCCCAGAAGCCGCAGGCGCCGGCGGTTCCGGCGCAGGCGCCGCTCAAGGACGCCATCAAGCCCAAGCCCCAGGACAAGCCCAAGGCTGAGCCTGCCGTTCCCACCTTCACCTACACCTACCGCCTGGCCACGGTGAAGTCGCAGGAGGCCGCCAAGAGCGAGCAGAAGCGCTACGCCCGCAAGGGCTTCAGCTGCGTCATCCGCAACCTCGGCACGGGCTTCAGCCTCAACCTCACCGTCACGGGCACGGAGAAGGACGACCAGGCCCTGCGCCAGAAGCTCAAGAGCGCCGGCCTCGGCGCCCCCATGCTCCTCTCCAAGAAGAAGCGCTAGGCCCAGGCCTCAAGGCGCGCCCAAAGGGACGCTATGAAGGACAACATCTTTGCGGCCGTGGGCCGGACCTTTCTGGAAGCCGTCGGCTTCATGGGAAGCGTGGCGATCTTTCTCTTCGAGGGCCTTGTCCAGACCTTTGCCAGCGCCAAGATCTTCCCCAGGTCGCTGCGCCAGATCTACGTCATTGGCCACAAGTCTCTCTTCCTCATCCTGCTCATCAGCCTCTTCTGCGGCATGGTGCTGGGACTCCAGGGCTACTACACGCTCATCAAGTTCGGCTCCGTGGGCTTCCTCGGCGCCGTGGTCTCCCTCTCGCTCATCCGCGAGCTCGGCCCCGTGCTCACCGCCATCATGCTCACCGGCCGCGCCGGATCCTCCATGACGGCGGAGATCGGCGTCATGCGCATCACGGACCAGATCGACGCCCTCGACGTCATGGACATCAACTCCATGTCCTATCTGGTGAGCCCGCGCCTGGCGGCCTCCCTGGTCTCCTTCCCCCTGCTCACCGCCGTCTTCGACGTGGTGGGCATCGTCGGCGGCTACCTCACGGGCGTCGCCATGCTCAACATGAACCAGGGCGCCTACTTCTACCGCATCTCCTCCTCGGTAAGCATGGACGACATCGTCTGCGGCTTCGTCAAGGCCGTGGTCTTCGGCCTGCTGGTGACGACCGTGTGCTGCCACCAGGGCTACTACACCCACAGGCGCCGAGACAGCGTGGGACCGGAGGCCGTCGGCAACGCCACCACGAGCGGCGTGGTCATCTCCTGCGTTCTCATTCTGGCCTCGGACTACGTGCTCACCTCCATCTTCCTCTAAGGAGCGGCCATGGCAAGCTGGGACATACGCTTCGACCGCCTCCAGGCGGGCTACGGCGAGCGCAGGGTGCTCACCGACGTCAACGGCGTCCTTCCCGGAGGCGCCGTCTCGGTGATCCTCGGCGGCTCCGGCTGCGGCAAGTCCACCCTTCTGCGCCAGATCATCGGCCTCTCCAAGCCCATGGGCGGCAGCATCGTCATCGGCGGACAGGACATCTCGACCATGGACAGGAAGGCCTTCCGAAGGCTGCGCCGCCACATGGGCGTGCTCTTCCAGGACGGCGCCCTGCTCGGCGCCCTGACGCTCGGGGAAAACGCGGTCCTGCCGCTCTCCGAGCACCTCTCCCTGCCGAAGGACCTTTTACGCCGGGAGGCTCTGCGGGTGCTTTCCATGGTGGGGCTCGCCGAGTTCATCGACTACTACCCTAACGAGCTCTCCGGCGGCATGCGCAAGCGCGCAGGGCTCGCCCGCGCCATCGTCGCGGAACCCAGGATCCTGCTCTGCGACGAGCCCACCTCGGGCCTCGATCCCATCACGGCAGCCCGCATGGACGATCTGCTCCTCTCCATGCACCGCCACTACCCCGACATGACCATCGTCGTGGTCAGCCACGACCTCGACAGCCTCGAGCGCATCGCCGGCCACGTGCTCGTGCTCAGGGACGGCGTCTCCTCCTTCTGCGGCAAGCTCGAGGAGCTCAGAAAGGCCGACGATCCCTACCTCAGGCAATTCCTGCGCCGCGATGCCGGCGAGGTCAACGACTGCGGAGCCCAGGCAATGGACGGCACCGTTGCGGCCAGCCTCAAGCGCTGGCTCGAGAGCTGAGCTCAGGGGCTGGAAAGCCCCTTGCCGCCGGGCATCCAGCTTGCCTTGCAGGCTGCCGGAAGCTATATTTCCCATGTTTTACCGCGCTCGCAGCGCTTCTTGAGGAACAGCATTCATGAACAGCAGCACCCGCGCCACGGCCGTCGGCGTCTTCGTCCTCATCGGCCTCCTCTGCGTCGCCTACATGACGGTCAAGCTCGGCAAAATGGAGCTCTTCACCGGCGACGGCTTCGAGCTGACGGCCCGCTTCACCAACGTCTCAGGCCTTCGGGTCGGCGCAGACGTGGAAATGGCCGGCATTCCCGTGGGGCATGTGCAGAGCATCGTCCTCCACCGCACGGAGACCGACACCCTCGCCGTGGTCACCATGCGCTTCGAGCGGGATCTCAAGATCCCTGACGACACCATTGCCTCGGTCAAGACCGCAGGCCTCATCGGCGACAAGTTCATAGCCGTCACCCCCGGCGGATCCCCCGACATCCTGCCGCGGGGCGGCGAGATCAGCGACACGGAGCCCGCCGTTGATCTGGGCTCGCTTATCAGCAAATACGCTTTCGGAGATGTGAAAAAATGAGCACTGCACGCTTCACCGCCTTCCGCGCGGGCGTCATCGCCCTGGCCTTTGCCTTTGTCCTGCTGGCGGCCTACGCCTGCGAGGCGGCCTCGCCCTCCCGCCAGACCCTGGAAAACTCCATCACCCGCGTCCTCAACTTCATCAAGGATCCCGGCTACGTCAATCCGGCCACCCGCGGCCCCCTGCGCCGGCAAATCGAGGACGAAGTCTACCACATCTTCGACTTCACCGAATTCTCCGCCCGCACCGTCGGCCAGCGCTGGAGCACCTTCACGCCCCAGCAGCAGAAGAAGTTCTCCGATGCCTTCGCCGAACTGCTCCTGTGCACCTACCTTGGCAAGATCGACGGCTACAACGGCGAGAAGGTCGCCTTCGTGGGCGAGCGCGCCAACCAGGCCGGCGACCGCGTGGAGCAGAAGACCCTTCTCACCATGAAGGACGGCAAGAAGATCCCCGTGGACTACAGGATGATGCCCAAGAACGGCGGCTGGTGCGTCTACGACGTCATCGTCGAGGGCGTGAGCCTCGTCAAGAACTACCGCACCCAGTTCCAGGACATCCTGCAGACCTCGAGCCCCGACGAGCTCACCGCCCGCGTCAAGACCAAGGCCCTCGAAGCCAGGAATGCCGGCAATGCTAAGTAGCACATTCGCCGGACGCTTCCTGCCGCTCGCCCTCGCTCTGCTTCTGGGGCTGGCAGTCCTGCATGTCCCTGCCGGAGCCAAGGCCAGCCAGCAGCCGACGGCAGCGCAGCGGCCCGGCGCCGTGACAGCCCGCGTCAACGTCGCCAAGCCCGCCGGCACGAAGGACGCCGTGCCCTCCGCCGTCTACGGTAAGCGCGGCGGCGGACTGCCCACGACAGGCATCTTTGTCAGGAAGAAGCGCTCCCTCGAACAGCAGGTCACCGCCTCCATCGACGAGCTCGAGGAGCTCGACGACTACGCCAGCGGCGAGCCCCAGCTCATTGCCGACCCCATCGAGCCCTGGAACCGCTTCTGGTTCGGCTTCAACGACATTTTCTACCTTTACGTGGCCAACCCTGCCTACCGCTTCTGGGAGACCGTCACGCCGAGGCAGCTGCGCACCGGCATCAGCAACGTCTTCCGCAACCTGCTCTTCCCCATGCGCTTCATCAACAACCTGCTCCAGTTCCGCTTCAAGGAGGCGGGCGTGGAGTTCGGGCGCTTCATCGTCAACTCCACGGCCGGCCTCGGTGGGCTCGTGGACATCGCCAAGCACAAGAAGACCATCGTCCCCGTGCATCCGGAAGGCGAGGACTTCGGTCAGACGCTCGGCCGCTGGGGCTTTGGGCACGGCTTCTACATCGTCTGGCCCTTCATCGGCCCCTCCTCGGTGCGCGAAACCTTCGGCCGGGCCGGCGACTACTTCCTGTATCCTGCCTTCTGGGCATCCTACGCCATCCACCCCTGGTACGTGCCCACGGGCATCCAGACCGGCTTCTTTTTCAACGACCTCGATGACGTGCTTCCCACCTACTTCGATCTGAAGAAGGCGGCCGTGGATCCCTACATCATGATGCGCGAGGCCTGGGTCAAGCACCGCGCCGTGCAGGTCGCCCGCTAGCGGCGTATGGGCCAGCTCGACATCCAGGGCCTTGGCGTTGCCTTCGAGGACGGCGATGGACGGCTTCTGCCGGCCGTGCAGGACGTCTCCTTCAGCGTCAAGGAGGCCTGCGTCACCTGCCTCGTGGGCGAGTCCGGCTGCGGCAAGAGCCTCACCGCCAAGGCCTGCATGCGCCTCCTGCCCGCCCAGGCCCGCGTCGCAGGCGCCGTCTCATTCGACGGCCTGGACCTGCTGAGCCTGCCTGAGCGCCGCATGCGCTCCCTGCGGGGAAGGGAGCTTGCCATGATCTTCCAGGAGCCCATGACGGCCCTCAACCCGGTGCTCACCGTGGGCTTCCAGGCTGCGGAGCCCCTGCGCACGCATCTGGGGCTCTCGAAGCGGGAGGCCAGGGAGCGGGTGGTGGAGCTCTTCCGGCAGGTCAACATCCCCTCGCCCGAAGCACGCTTCGACGTCTATCCCCACGAGCTCTCCGGCGGCATGCGCCAGCGCGTCATGATAGCCATGGCCCTTGCCTGCGGGCCCAAGGTGCTCCTGGCCGACGAGCCGACGACGGCCCTCGACCCCACCATCCAGGGCCAGATCTTGAGCATACTGCAGGAGCAGCGGGAGCAGCGGGGCATGAGCGTGCTACTCATCACCCACGACCTTGGCGTCGTCGCCCAGACGGCCGGTATGGTGGGCGTCATGTACGCCGGCAGGCTCGTCGAGTTCGGCACGGTGCGCGATGTCCTGCTCTCCCCGCGCCACCCCTACACCCAGGGCCTCATGGCCTCGGCGCCATCCAAGGACGCCATGCTGCTCAAGCGCCTGCCGGCCATTGCCGGCACGGTGCCTCCGCTCGGCAAGATTCCTCAGGGCTGCCCCTTCCATCCGCGCTGCCCCAGCGCCGCGCCAGCGTGCCGGGAAGCCCTGCCGCCGGAGCGGGAAGACGGTGGCCACAGAACGCTGTGCTGGCAGGCCTGAGCCACCTTTTCCCGCTTCGCGCCAAGGCAGGCGACAGGCCGCAGGGGCCTTGGCGCAGCCCAGGGATTCCGGGGATGCTACGGACCTTGCGCAGAAGAAGGTCGCAGACTCAAGCCTTAAGCGGGATGCCTGCGCAGAGCAAAGTCCCTGAGTTCCTCCAGGGCCGCCCGGCTTTCCGGCAGATCCGGCAGCAGGAGCGCAAAGTCGTGCGGCATGCCGGGATAGACCGTAAGGGAGACCTCGACGCCGTCCCTGGCGGCCTTGGCTGCCAGCGCCAGCGCATCGTCCAGGATGGCTTCGTGCCCGCCGGCCTGGATAAGCAGGGGCGGAAGGCCCGAGAGATCCGCATAGACCGGCGAGAGCCTCGGATCAGAGATGTCAAGGCTGCCGGCGTAGGGTGAAGGCCTGCTCACCGCATGATGGAGGGGGGCTCCCTCCCCGAGCACGCAGTCGCGCCTGGAGTTGGCCCGCCTTGAGGGCGAGTCCAGCTCCATGCAGGCCCAGGGCGAGAGCAGCGCGAGGAAGCCCGGCTGTGCACGGCCCTGGCGCTTGAGCTCGAGGCAGAGCGCCAGCGCCAGATTGGCGCCCGCCGAGTCGGCGCACAGCACGATGTCCGAAGCCTTGCGCCCTTGACTGCGCAGAGCATCCCAGGCCGTCACGGCGTCCTCAAGGGCTGCCGGATAGACGTGCTGGGGCGCCAGCCTGTAGTGGACCATCCAGGCCTCGCCGGCGCCCACGCAGGGCGCCTGCAGCGCGGCCATCCTGCGGAAGATATCCTGCATGGCGAGCTGGTAGCCTCCGCCGTGCAGCTGCAGGAGCACGCGCGAGCTCTGGATCGCGGGCATCGCCAGGCGCTCCAGCTTCAGCCCCTTCGATCTGATGCGCTCGTGGATCCAGCCTTCCGGGAGCTGGAAGCGGACTGGTTCCCGCCCGCTGAAGAAGGCCGCCATGCGCTCCGCCACCCTGGCCAGCCGCCCGCTTTCGTCGCTGCTGCCGTTCACTGCCATGACTCCGTTCCCGCCTCCGTCCCTGCCGGTGCAGGCTGCGGCTTGCGCCTTGCCGTGCACCGCTCTCCCTCCCGTCCGGAAAAGACCTCCAGTCCAGACGCGAGCCTCTCGCGCGCCGCAGCCAGAAAGCGTACAGGCCCGAAGGCCACGTCCGGGGTCTCAGCCTGAAAAGGGAAAAGGCTGGACCCTGGCGACAGGATCCAGCCTTGCTTGCACGATGTGCCTGACGGCAGACGGGCTACTTCTTGAGCCAGCTCATCATGCCGCGCATCTTCTCGCCGACGGTCTGGAGCTGATGCTCAGCTTCCATGCGGCGGGTGGCGAGGAAGTGGGCCTTGCCGCCGGCCCTGAATTCCTGAATGAAGTTGGTGGCGAAGGTGCCGTCCTGGATTTCGGCCAGGATCTTCTTCATTTCCTTCTTGGTCTCTTCGGTCACGATGCGCGGACCGGCAACGTAGTCGCCGTACTCGGCGGTGTTGCTGATGGAGTAGCGCATGCGGGCGAGGCCGCCTTCGTAGATGAGATCGGTGATGAGCTTCATCTCGTGCTGGCATTCGAAGAAGGCCATTTCAGGCTGGTAGCCAGCCTCCACGAGGGTCTCGAAGCCGGCCTTGATGAGGTGGGAGAGGCCGCCGCAGAGGACAGCCTGCTCGCCGAAGAGGTCGGTCTCGGTCTCTTCGCGGAAGGTGGTCTCGATGACGCCGGAGCGGGCGCCGCCGATGCCGCGGGCGTAGGCAAGGGCGACTTCCTTGGCCTGGCCGGAGGCATTCTGCTGGATGGCGATGAGATCCGGCACGCCGCCGCCTTCGGTGAAGGTGCGGCGGACGAGGTGGCCGGGGCCCTTGGGGGCGATCATGATGACGTCCACTTCCTTGGGGGGCTGGATCTGCTGGAAGTGGATGTTGAAGCCGTGGGCGAAGGCGAGGGTCTTGCCGGCCTTCATGTAGGGAGCGATGTCGTTCCTGTAGACGTCGGCCTGCACTTCGTCGGGCAGGAGGATCATGAGCAGGTCGGCCTTCTGGGCGGCCTCGGCGACGCTCACGGGCTCGAAGCCGTGCTGCTTGGCCAGGTCGTAGTTGGGGCCGCCGGGACGCTGGGCGACGATGACGTTCACGCCGGAGTCGCGGAGGTTGAGGGCGTGGGCATGGCCCTGGCTGCCGTAGCCGCAGATGGCGACGGTTTTGCCTTTCAGGTAGTTCAGATCGGCGTCTTTTTCGTAATAGACTTGCATGGAGGCTTCCTCGCTGAAAAAAAAGTGAAGCGACTGCAGGGCTGAACCCTGTTCAGCCGAACAGCCACATAAACTACGCCCGGGCGGGCCTTGTCAAGCCCGCCCGGGGAAATGGTCGCTGATGCTAGTCGGCGCGGCTGGAGCGGCGCATGACCACGGAGCCGGTCCTGGCTATCTCCTTGATGCCGAAGCGGTGGAGCAGGCCGATGATGGCTTCGAGCTTCTCATGGTCGCCCGTGGCTTCGATGGTCATCTCGGTGGGGCTCACGTCGATGACCTTGCAGCGGAAGATGTCGACGGTGCGCAGGATTTCGCCGCGCATGGCGCCTTCGGCCTGGACCTTGACGAACATCATTTCGCGCTCGACGGCGGGGATGTCGGTGTATTCGGCCACTTTGATGACGGAGACGATCTTGTGCAGCTGCTTCATGATCTGCTCAAGAATCTGGGCGTCGCCAAAGGTGGTGATGGTCATGTGGCTGGTGCCCTCTTCGAGGGCGGGAGCCACGTTGAGCGAGTAGATGTTGTATCCGCGTCCCGAGAAGAGGCCGGCCACGCGGGAGAGCACGCCGGGCTCGTTCTCCACGAGCACGGAAAGGACATGTCTTTCTTGCATTTCTACGCCCTCCTACACAAGAAGCATCTCGTCCAGGGCGGCCCCTGCGGGCACCATGGGATAGACGTCTTCTTCAGGTTCCACAGTCACGTCGATAATGGCCGGGTTCGGGGAGGCCAGGGCCTTCTCGAGCGTGGGCTTCAGCTCCTCTTCGGTGTTGATGCGGTAGCCTTCGGCCCCGTAGGCCTCGGCGAGCTTCACGAAGTCGGGCTGGCCGGTCATGCTGGTGTGGCTGTAGTTGTGCTTGTAGAAGAGCTCCTGCCACTGGCGGACCATGCCGAGGTAGGTGTTGTTCAGGATGAGGACCTTCACGGGCAGCTTGTTCTGCACGAGGGTCGCCATTTCCTGGATGTTCATCTGGATGGAGCCGTCGCCGGCCACGTCCACGACGAGCTTGCCTGGGAAGGCCACCTGGCAGCCCATGGCTGCGGGCAGGCCGTAGCCCATGGTGCCGAGGCCGCCGGAGGTGATCAGGGTGCGGGGCTTGTCGAAGTCATAGAACTGGGCGGCCCACATCTGGTTCTGGCCCACTTCGGTGGCGACGATGGCGTTGCCCCGGGTGATCTCGTTGAGAACGCGGACCACGTGCTGGGGCTTGAGGTACTTGCCGCCCTTGGACCACTGCAGAGGCTTGGCCTGCTTCCAGGAGTCGATGGTGCCGAGCCAGGAGGCCCTGGCCTTGCCCCAGTCCTCGCCGGTGAGCTTGGTCTGGGCGATCTCGTTGAGGGCTTCCAGCGCCAGGCGGCAGTCGGCCACGACCGGCACGTCGACCCGCACGTTCTTGCGGATGCTGGTGGGGTCGATGTCGATGTGCACCACACGGGCCTTGGGGGCGAAGGTGTCGAGCTTGCCGGTGACGCGGTCGTCGAAGCGGGCGCCGACGCAGACGATGAGGTCGGCGTTGTTGAGCGTCATGTTGGCCGCGTACGTGCCGTGCATGCCGCACATGCCGAGCCACAGCGGATCGGAAGCCGGGAAGCAGCCTATGCCCATGAGCGAGCAGGTCACCGGGATCTTGACCATCCTGGCAAGCTCGGTCAGGGCGGAGGAGGCGTCGGAAAGGATGACGCCGCCGCCGGCCAGGATCACGGGCTGCTTGGCGTCGCGGATCTCCTTGATGGCCTTCTTCAGCTGCCCCTGGTTGGGATTGTAGTTGGGATTGTAGGACCGCATGAAGACGTCTTCGGGCCACACGAACTCGGTCTTGCCGAGCTGCACGTCCTTTGGCAGGTCGACCAGCACGGGACCGGGACGGCCGGAGCGGGCCAGGTAGTAGGCCTGCCTGATGGTCTTCGCGAGATCCTTGACGTCCTTCACGAGGAAGTTGTGCTTGGTGCAGGGGCGCGTGATGCCCACGATGTCGACTTCCTGAAAGGCGTCGTTGCCGATGAGGGCCGTAGACACCTGGCCAGTGAAGACAACCAGCGGAATGGAGTCGCAGTACGCCGTGGCAATGCCGGTGACGGCGTTTGTGGCGCCGGGGCCGGAGGTTACCAGAGCCGTGCCTACCTTGCCCGTGGCACGGGCGTAACCGTCGGCCGCATGCAGGGCAGCCTGCTCGTGGCGCACCAGAATATGGTGCAGCTCAGGATGCTTGGTCAGTTCGTCGTATATGTCGATAATGGCTCCGCCCGGGTACCCGAACAGAACATCCACGCCTTCTTTCTTAAGCGATTCAAGAAGGATTTGCGCACCTGTAAGTTCCATTTGCAACTCCGTGTCTGGTATTACTGAGCCTACTGAGCCCTCTTGGCGTCGATCAGGTCGGCAAGACGGGTCTTGGCTTCGAGTTTCTGCTTTTTGAGCTGCTTGAGCTGCACTTCCTCGGAGGGAGAGCGGAAAGGCTTGGATTCAAGCTTCTCCACCTGCTTCTTCAGGAGGATGTGGTCTTCCCAAGCAGCCTTCAGGTCAGGATCAGTTTCCGCGTTCTTGGCAATGAAATCGAGATCCCGCTGATCCATGTCTACTACTCCATGTCTTGAGTGTTTACCGCCGGCGCAGGGCGCCGCGCGGCCTGAATACGTAGGGGCCGGCCGCGCTACATGGCGCGGGCCAGCTGAGCTAGCGACCTGACGAGTATCAGGTCGATAAGTTCCAAAAGGACGACGGCTGCCACGGGCGTGAAGTCCATGCCGCCCTGGCAGAGGAAGGGCAGGTGCTGGCGGATCCGGCCGAAGACGGGCTCCGTGAGCGAGCGCAGAATGCGCACCGGCTGCGACCAGGGATCCACGCGCAGCCAGGATACCACGCAGGCCGCAAGCACCACGAAGACGTAGGCCCCGATGAGCATGTGGGCCACCTGTGCGACCGCATCGACGATGTTGGCAACAACGAACATTGGCTTTCCGCCTACCCTATTGCTGAAGGAATATCCATGAAGGGCGCGAGCCGTTCCAGCAGCTCGGCGTAGCTTTCCGCCTCCACGTCGCCGCAGGGTTCCCTGCGGCCATCGGAATGGAGGGCCGCAAATGGGATGCCTGCCCGCTCCGCGGTCAGGCGGTCTACCTCGCTGTCCCCGACGTAGACGACCTCCTCTGGCGCCAGCCCCCACTGCGAGAGAATGAGCTGGGCGCCGCCGGGATCGGGCTTGGAAAAGCCGCAGGAAGCGGTCACTACCGGATTAAAATACGAAGGCAGGGAGAAAAAGTCCAGAACAGCCTGCATCCCGCCCCGCGTCCTGTTGGTGAGCACCGCCATCCTAATCCCATGGTGGTGCAGATGCGCGGCGAAATCAAGAAATCCGGGGAACAGTTTCACGTAGGGCATGATTTCCGCCCGGTAGTCGACAATCTCGCGACCCATTTTCGGAATGTCGGCGTGCAGGCGCTCGGGCAGAATGCGTGCGAGGGCCTGCCTGGAGGTGGCCATGAAGGCGTAGGCCTCCTGCTCGGGCGTCATGGGCGCAAGGCCGTAGTAGGCGAGGATGCGGTTGTAAAACTCGCGGTTGGCGTCGATGGAGCTGATCATGACGCCGTCGCAGTCGAAGGCGACGCCCTTGACGGGTCCGATGGCGCGTCCGAAGCGCGCTCCTGCAAGGCTCAATGCAGGCCTCCGTCGGCCGTTTCCGGCAGCAGGGGCACGGCAAGGCGCAGGCGGCCCTCCACCTTGACCTCTTCGAGCACGTCGCCGAGGATTTCGGCCGCGTCGCCCTCGAACGAGAGCGCAAGCATGCCTTCCGGCATGCCGGCAGCCTTGGCAAGCTCCGGATCGGGGCTGAAGCAGAAGCGCTCCTGCATCTGCTCCGCGGCCTCGCCCTCGAGGAAGAAGACGGCGCCGGGGCACAGGGCCGCGGCTGCTGCCAGGCAGATGCGCCATTCGGGCAGGAGATCCGCAAGCATGTCGTCGATGGACGGCGAGTAGCCGTCCTCCGCCAGCTTCAGGGCGGAGCCGCCGTCCTCGGCGCCGTAGCCCTCGCTGAGGCTGTCTCCGAGGCTGTTCACCTTGCCGACGAGGCCCTCGACCTCGCTGAGGGTCACCTGCTGGCGCCAGAACCAGATGAGCATCTGCTGGGCACGCGTGCGCCAGATCCGTTCGTCATCGCGGCTCCAGCGGACATCCGTCCCGGGCGCGAGCCTTGCCACCTCGTCTATCTCGCCGCGCAGCCGTTCCTCGAGCTGCCTGTCCTGCTGCATGGCGTACAGGGTGCCACTCTCGTCCGAGCTCTTCTCCAGGTTCGCGACGTAGGTGTCGAGGTCGTTGAGGTAGGCCCTGGCCTCCCTGGGGCCGTAGGGCAGATCCTCCGGCACGAAGGCGCCGTCCAGGGTCTTGCCTGCGGCCATGCTCTCGGGAAAGCCTGGCCACAGGCGCCTGACGGCGGGGCAGAGCGCTTCTGCCATCGTCGGCTGGGAGGCTGTGCTGTAGAGGCTGGGCATCCAGAGAAGAAGGGGCGATGCAGTCATGGTTGCTCCTATAGGGAAGCTGGAGAAAGGCCAGAGGAAGGCAGGTCCCGCCTGGCTGGCGGACAGGGGACCCTGAGAAGAGCGGACTTTGCCGGGGCCTGCGCTAGCCGGAGCCGAAGACGGCCTTGTGCGTGCTCATGGCGCGGGAGCGGCCGGGCTGACAGAGATGGACCACGTCCTTGACGTAGGCCTTGCGCCTGTTGAGGAAGAAGGCCAGCGGACGGGCGAAGCTGCGACCCACCAGGCCATCGACCATGAGCTGGCTCACTTCGCGCTCGCGCATGAGCACGAGCTGGGAGAGGGCGAACACCGTGCGGTCGGCGTTGGTCAGGCCGGCGACCATGCGCTTGAAGGCGTCCTGGGCCCGGGGCTGGCAGTACCAGAAGTACATGAGGTCGAGGGCGTTGACGATGAGGGCGCGCTCGAGCCGCTTGGCCTCGGCGCCGCCTCTGCCCTCGAGCCCGCCGGGACGCGCCAGCTTGATGAGGGCGTCCTCCTGGGGGAAGAGCAGCTCCAGGCGGGTGTAGCAGTCAAAGATGCTCTGGAGCTTCTTCCTGTAGTCGATGGCGCGCATGTGCATGTTCATATGGCTGTCGGCGAAGCCCTCGATGACGGCCGCCACCGTGTCCGAGGCCACCTTGGAGACCACGGCCGTGCTCGGGATGAGGTAAACGCTGGGATCCGGCACGCCGCAGGCGAAGAGCAGCTGGGTGAGGCCGGCGTGGTACACGGCCGCAATGGGGATGGCCGGCACGGCGCGGAAGATGTTGCCGTAGGCCGCCGAGCGCGGGAAGCCCCGGTAGATGTTGTGCCAGAAGATGTAGAGGCCGTTGACGCAGTTGTAGACCGTGAAGACGAGCACCGGATTGGTGACGACGTTCATGCCGAAGAAGTCGTCCAGCACCCAGACGCGGACGATGACCTCCAGCAGGAAGACGCTGATGCCGGTGTACATGAGCGAGTCGCAGAGCCGGCTGACGCTGACCTGGTCGCGCCAGTGCAGGAGGGTGTTGCGGGACACGCCCTTGGCCGCCAGCACCATCTGCACCACGTTGCGCACGCCCGTGATGCCGAACCAGATGACGGCGCCGAGCCATTGGAGCACCCACCAGTCCTGGGTGTAGATGAAGGAGAGGAAGGCGGGCACGAAGCCGATGACGAGCTTGAGAAAGTTGGAGACGCCGCTGTTGAGGTAGTGGATGCCGGGCGACCTGCCACCCTCCTCCATGTCCTCGATGGGCGCGCCGCTGTTGGAAGCGAGGCCGCCGAGGTTGGCGATGTTGCCATGCTGGCTTACGCTCATGCTGTCGCGGGGAGAAACCCACTCCTTGCGGCGCTCGCGGCCGAAGCGGGAGAGGCCGGGCAGCCAGCTGAGGCTCTTCAGCCAGGAGCCCTTGCTGTCGGAGCCCTTGCTGTCGGAGCCCTCGGGCTCGCGCGAGATGACGTGCTCCTCGACCGGAGCCCACACCGGGATGACGGGCGAGGGATTGCGCTTTTCCAGCATCTTCACGCCTCTGGCGGGCAGGGTGTCCGTGACCACGAGGCCCATGCCGAAGCTGCGGGCCCGGCTGGAGGAGCCGGTGCCGATGCGCGACTTGAGAGGGCTGTGGCGGTAGTGCTCCCAGAGCGTGGGGATGGCGTGCAGAATCTGCTCGAACTTGGCGCGCCGCTCCTCGTCGCCACTCTCCTGCATGTCGCGTATCATCTGCCGCACCATCTGCTTGAGGCGGGGGCCCTGGCCGGAGTTGAGGGCGACCTGCAGCTCTCCTATCTCGTGGATGTCCGGCATGAGGCCGTCCATCCAGCCACGCATGCTGAAGATCTCGAGGTGGGTGATCATGCCCTTGCAGTCCCAGAGCAGCTCCATGACGTCCTGCACGGAGAGGCCCGTGGTGCAGAGCACCATGCGGTAGCCGGCGTTGACCTTGGCGAGCTCCTTCATGAGCTCGTAGGGGGAAAGGCGCCGAAGCTCCGGCAACCTGTCCAGATCTTCAGGGATGGACAGCTGGGGGAGTTCCGGGTGCAGATCGGGATTGAGCCACTCGTCCTGGATGGTGTCGGAGCTGATGCCCTCGAGGCTGGCCTTCTGCTTGAGCACCTCTTCGGTCTGGGCGCTGGCCGGCAGCTTGGCCAGGGCCTGGGCCCGGGCGTCAATGGAGGAGCGGACGAGCTTGAAGAGGCACTCGGCGAGCCTCGGCACGCTCGCGTGGCCGCGTCCAAGAAAGTTGAGGAAGTCGTCGGCCCCCAGCGGCGGAATCTCGATGGCGTACTTGGAGGCATAGCGGGGGCGCAGGACGTCGTTCCAGACCGCGAGGATCTGGAGCACCATCTCGCGCTCCCAGTTCACCACGTCCCTGCCCTTGTCCGAGAAGGCCCGCATCTTGTCCGAGGCGAGGAATTCGAGAAAGTCCTCGTTGGAGGAGAAGCCGCGCGGGGCCCAGAGCACGTCGATGAAGCGCCCCCGGAAGGGCACGCGGAACTCGAGGCCGATGCGGACGCTGATGCCGACGATGGCGGCTGCCGAAAGTATCTCCCGGGCAGCCTCGATGGACACGCAGTTGTCGTAGATGACGGTCAGGGTCTTGATGCCCTTGATCCAGGCGTCCATGATGAGGTGCGTGGGACTTTTGCGGCCCTTGGTGTTCATGTCGTAGACATGGTCGTCGAAGGCGATCTGGTTCCAGGACTCGTCCATCTCCGGCAGGTGGTAGCGCTTGAGGAGCCGGCGCACGATGCGCGGCGTGCCCTGGGCGGCGGCCCGGAAGTCGTGGGCCAGCTTGAGCTGGCGCTGCTCCTTGCCGTGGGCGCGCACGATGCTCTTCATAATCTGCATGAGCACGCGGGCCGTGTTGCGCCGCAGGGTCGTGTGGGCGCTGCTCAAGACCTCGTCGTAGAGCACCTGGAGGCCCAGGAGGCGGTCTCTGGCCTGGACGCCGCCGGACTCGAGGTTGCGGAGCAGGTTGGCCACCGCATAGGCCATGCGGGCCACGGGCGTGTCCACCAGCTCCTTGATGCCGTGCGGGTGTAGGTGCGGCTCCAGCACGGGTTCGCTGGAAATGGAGCGGGAGTCGATGATGCGGTTGACCAGATGGAGGATGACCTCGTCGCTCTTGTCGAAATATATGCTTGAGGAGGAAGCCATGGCTCTTGCTCCGAAAATTCAATGAAGTCGCAAAGACCAGAATAGCCTTTTCCACGGCATTCTTCAAGGGCGCAGCCCGCTTCTTCACAGGAAAGGCCCTTTTGGCTATGCTTGAAGCTTCAGCCCTGCAAAGCCCCAAGGAGGCCTGCCATGTCCGTTTTTCCGCCCCTGCGCGCGATCCTCGCCGGCGCCCTACTCCTGCTCCCCGCCCTCCTGCTTCCGGCCTGCCCCGCCCTGGCCGGGGAGGCGGCCAAGCCCGCCTGCGCCCTGCTGCTCGAGAGCGCGGCCCCCGACGGCGGCATGGCGGACATGCTGCGCGAAGGCTTTGCCCGGACCTGCCAGCGATTCGGCCTTCAGGGCGAGGTCGTCATCGCCGACCCCGACAGCCAGGACCAGACGGCCGTCTTTCAGGACGCCTGCCAGCGATTCGGCCTCGTGCTCGTGGCCGAGGGGCGGCTGCACGAGATCCTGCGCAACAACGCGGCCCGCTATCCCAGGGTCATGTTCGGCTGCATCGACACGGGCGTGCGCGCCCGCAACATCATGTCCGTCACCTTCGAGGACAACCAGGGCACCTTCCTGGCAGGGGCGCTGGCGGCCATGCTCGTCCAGCCAGGCCAGCACCTCGGCTGGCTCGGTTCCGAGCCCACGCCCGTCATGAAGAACATGCTCAAGGGCTTCACCGACGGTGCCCAGGTCACGAGGCCCGGCACGCGCGTCTTCGCCCGCATGACAGGCTTCAACAAGGCCCTCGAGACCGGCGAGGCCGTACGCGATCTGGCAGGCAGGAACTGCGGAGCCATTCTCGTCGCAGCCGGCTACGGCTCCCGCGGCGCCTACAACGCCGCCGGGTCCTCCCCTGCCCTGCTGATCGGCCTTGACCGCGACCAGTCCGGCCAGGCGCCCTCCCGGGTGCCCTTCTCCGTGGTCAAGCGCTTCGACCGGGCCGTGGAGGAAATCGTTGCTGCCTATGCCAGCGGCCAGTTCCAGGGCGCGAAGATTCTGGTCTACGATCTGGCCAACCAGGGCGTGGACATCGCCGTTGCCAAGGCCTTCAAGGCCAAGCGGGGCCTTCCTGCCAACTTCGAGACCAGGCTTGGCGAACTGAGGCGCGAGATAGCCAAGGGCGCCATCCGCTTCGAGGACCTGCACAACCCCACCCTTTGCGAGTGCAACTTCTAGGCTGCGTTCGGCAAGTCCCCCTGCATGCAAGAGGCTTCTTCCCGAATCCTGGAGATGGGGCCCCAGAGTCCGGGCAAAAAAAGAGCGCCCTCTTCAGGGCGCGTCTTGATGCTTTTTCGCTGGTGGGCCGGGCACCCGGCAACCTCTGTTACCGCTGCTTCCTTTCGGACCTGACGGGGTTGGCAGCGCTGCCGCCACCCGGCTTGGGAGCTTCTTTACATGCTGGCGCACCTTGCTGTCAACGGCAAAAGCAGGGCATGCGTGAACGGCCTTGCCCAGCTACGCCCCGCGCGTCCCGTCCAGCATGCCGTAGTCCGCAAGGAGCGAGGCCGCGTTGCCCATGAGGCGCTCGAGGCGGTCGTCGCTCCAGTCGGTCTTCTTCTTGAGGCGCCGCATCTCCTCCTCGGGGCGGTAGATGGGCCAGTCCGTGCCAAAGCAGTAGTGGTCCTCCGGAAGGAGGCCGAAGAGCCGGCCGAGATCCGAGCGGGAGACGAAGGGCGTGGTGCTTGAGGTGTCGAGCCAGAGGTGCGCCGGCGGGATCCCCCTGAGCACGTCCATGGCGAGGTTCCACATGCGGTAGCCGCCCATGTGGGCGGCAATGACGTCGAGGCGCGGAAAGCGGTGCACGATGCGCTTGAGCTCCATGGGCGAGGAGAGCGCAAGGCTGGCGTGCTCAGTGAAGCTGCCGATGTGGAAGAGGATGACGAAGCGCCCGCTGCAGGCCTCAAAGATGGGCTCGAACGCTGGATCGGCCATGTGGAAGCCCTGGAAGTCGGGATGCAGCTTCAGGCCCCGTATGCCGGCCCGCTCAAGGCGGTCGAGCTCGGCCTCCCACTTGGCAAAGCCCGGATGCAGGGTGCCGAAGGCAACGCCGCATCCCGCGTCGCTGCCGTGCACCTCGATGGCGTAGTTGTTGGCAGGGACGACCTGCGAGGCCGAGGTGGCCGCGCACAGGAGGGCGTAGCGGTCTATGCCGGCCGCCTGCTCCTGCCGTTCCAGATCCGCGAGCAGGCCCGAGGCCTGGCAGCGGAGGCCGTAGGTGCGCTCGAGGGAGGCCACCGCTCTGGCGGCGATGCGGGGATGGAAGGCGTGGGTGTGGATGTCGATGGCAAGCATGCCCCAGTATTCCCCAGAAGCGCTCCTAGGCCTGCCGTGCCGGCTTGTTGACGACGTTGACGGGCGTGCCTTCCATCCAGCGCCTGATATTCTCGCCGACCATGCTGATGATGCGCTGGCGGGACTGGACCGAGGCCCAGGCGATGTGGGGCGTGATCACGGCGTTGGGCGCTGCCAGCAGGGGATTGTCCTCTGCCGGCGGCTCAGTGGAGAGCACGTCCGTGGCAAAGCCCGCCACCTTGCCCTCCACGAGGGCCCTGGCGAGATCGGCGTCGCAGACGAGGCCTCCGCGGGCCGCGTTCACGATGTAGGCGCCGTCCTTCATCTCGGCGATGCGCTCCGCGCAGACGAGGCCCCTAGTCTCCGGCGTGAGCGGGCAGTGCAGAGAAATCACGTCCGACTCCGCGAAGACCTGGTCCATGGAGGCAAAGGCGAAGGGCGTGTAGCTAGGCGGATTTTTGGGCGTGCGACAGCAGGCGAGCACCTTCATGCCGAAGGCGTGGGCGAGCTCGCCCACCTTTCGGCCTATGGCGCCGAAGCCCACGAGGCCCATGGTGAGGCCAGCCAGGTTGACCGGAGTCTTGAGCCAGTAGCACCACACGTTGCGGCGGCTCCAGCCGCCGCGGCGCACCTCGTCGGACTGGCCGGCGACGCCCCGGCAGAGCTCGAGCAGGAGGGCCATGGTGTGCTGGGCCACGTCGTCCGTGCCGTAGGCGATGACGTTGCAGACGGGGATGCCCCGCCTGGCGCAGGCCTGGATGTCCACGTTGTCGTAGCCCGTGGCGAGCAGGGCCACCAGCTTCACGCTGGGCGACATGGCCTCGAGCCACTCCCCGCGCAGGGGAATCTTGTTGTGCACCACCACGTCCACGTCCCGGGTGCGCTCGGCCATCTGCTCGAGGCGCGTCTCGCCGTAGATGTCGGTGGGGCCGATGGAGCTGATGGGCGACCAGTCGAGGTCGCCGGGATTGAGCACCTGGCCGTCGAGTATGGCAATCTTCATCTTTTCCCCCGTGAAGCCGCCCGGAGCGGGGCGGAACAGGCCAGCCGGACGGCTCGCCTGCAGGCGTCGGTGCGCTCCCTTCGCAGGCATCCCGGAGGATCCCGGCAGGCGGAGGCCCGCATGAAGCAGAGTACAGCGAGCCTTCAGAAAAGCAAGCGCCGCGTGTCAGGCCCGCACGCCTGGAACAGCCCCGGAGGCAGGCAGCCACTTGAAGGCATAGCTGTCCGCTGATATTTTATTTTGCCCGCGCGAGGCAGGCGACCTGCGCCGCCCCGCCGGACAATTCCGCCCGTGCAGGAGCGCGGCTGGATTTCTCTGTCCCTTCGTATCCAAGGAGCAAGCCCATGGCCATCAAGCCGATGAAAGACCTTGACCTCAGCGGCAAGACCGTTGTCGTCCGCGAAGATTTGAACGTCCCCATGAAGGACGGCAAGATATCCAACGACAAGCGCATCCGCGCGGCGCTGCCGACCCTGAAGCTGGCGCTGGAGAAAGGCGCCGGCGTCGTCGTGCTCTCCCACCTTGGCCGGCCCACCGAGGGCGAATACGCCGAAGAGTTCTCCCTCAAGCCCGTGGCCGAGCGCCTGAGCAAGGATCTCGGCCTTGAGGTCAAGCTGGCCAAAACCTTTGCGGAAGCCAAGGTGAAGCCGGGCGAAGTCTGCGTCCTCGAGAACGTGCGCTTCAACAAGGGCGAGAAGAAGAACAGCCCTGAACTGGCGGCCCAGTACGCAGCCTTAGGCGACGTCTACGTCATGGACGCCTTTGCCACGGCCCACCGCGCCCAGGCCTCGACCGAAGGCGCCATCCGCTGCGCCCGGGAAGCCTGCGCCGGCCCCCTGCTGCAGGCCGAGCTCGAAGCCTTCGCCAAGGTGCTGGACGCCCCCAAACGTCCGCTGGTGGCCATCATCGGCGGTTCCAAGGTGTCGACGAAGCTGGAGCTGCTCAACAACCTGCTCGAGCGCGTCGATGCGCTCATCGTCGGCGGCGGCATCGCCAACACCTTCCTCGCAGCCACGGGCAAGGACGTCGGCGCCTCCCTGTATGAGCCGGATCTCGTCGAGGCCTCCAAGGAAATCCTTGCCAAGGCCGAAAAGCTTGGCCGCAAAATGCCCCTTCCCGTCGACGTCGTGGTGGCCGAAAAGCTGGCTCCCGGCCAGCATGCCGTCACCTGCGGCGTGGACGAGGTGCCTGGCGACAAGATGATCCTGGACGTCGGCCCCAAGACGGTCGCCGTCTACCAGGAGCTGCTCGCCGGTGCGGCCACGGTCGTGTGGAACGGCCCCGTCGGCGCCTTCGAGACGGATCCCTTCGGGGCGGGCACGAAAGCCATCGGCGAAGCCCTGGCCGCGCAGCAGGGCAAGTCCTTTGTCGTCGTCGGCGGCGGCGACTCCGTCGCAGCGGTTGAAAGCTACGGCCTGGCCTCGAAGATGGGCTACATTTCCACTGGCGGCGGCGCGTTCCTGGAGCTCTTCGAAGGCAAGCAGCTTCCCAGCATCGTCGCTTTGGACAGCAAGTAGTTCCGAGTGAACGTCGCTGCAGGCGGGCAAAGGGCTGGCGCGCCGGCCCAGCCATGCCGCCAGCCGCGCATATAGCTGTGCCGCTCTGCCGTTCTCCAGAAGGGGGGACGGCAGGCGGCTGCCCCGGCGCCGCCGGCGTTCGCCGCAAGGTCTTCCCGCAGTGGCGTGCGGCCGACGGCCGGACAGGCTTTCCGCAGGGCAAAGCGCAAACTGTACCCGTACCTTCGGACAGTCGCGCCTGTCGGACCGTCAGCTTCGGATCCCGGCGCAGAGGGCCTCCAGGGCCTTGCCGGCAAGCAGGGCATTCCTTCTCAGGCTGAGCTCGCCCTGCTCCTCGAGCCAGGCCATGGCCTGGGCCGCGTCCTGCCCGAGGTGCAGACTCCCCCGCACGGCCTCCTCGAGCTCTGCCTGAGAGACGGCAAGCCCCAGACGCCCTGCCAGGGCAAGAAGCAGCAAGTGGCGCCTGGCTTCCTGCACCGCCGCCGGGCGGGCCAGCCTTTGGGCAAGCGCCATGGCCTTGTCCCTGCGGGAAGCGATGCCGGGCGAGGCCTGGAAGTTGGCGTACCACAGCTCCGTCCTCTGCACCGCCTGGCCAAGAAACCAGGCGACAAGCCCCTCCGGCACGTGGAAGTCCAAACCTTCGAGCAGGCTGTCCACCAGGATTTCCTGGGCCTTCAGGAAGGCTCTGGCAGCGGCCTTGCCCCGCGCCCGCATGGCCGCGGTCCCGCGCAGGGCCTTGGCGTCCTTGAAGCCCAGCGAGCGCGCAAGCGTGTTTTCGTCCTTGGGAAGCCGCTCCCAGAGCCGCGCCAGCACGACCTTGGCATGCACGGGCCGGCCGCGCAGGAGGGGATCGGCATGATCTTCCGGACAGGGGAAGGCAAGCTCGCAGGACTCGCCTTGCCTGAGCCCGAAGAGCGCCTTCTCGACGGGACCCCACAGCCCCTCGGGCAGGATCTGGCCAAGCCAGCGCCTGGCTTTCCGCCGATGCAGCTCAGGCAGGGGAGAGCCTTCCGCCTCGGCATCCACGTCAACGTCGGCGACGTCCCCGGGCCGAGGAACGCGGAATTCTGCGACCTCGCCCAGGCTGACAGCGCGGCGGGTCAGCTGGTCGTAGGCTTCCTGCAGGTCAAGGGGAGCGGGCTCGGCATCCACCTGAGGCATGCCAAGGGAGGCCAGCTCGGCTGGCAGAGGGATGTCCGGCACAACAGATGCGTCCGCCTCGAACGCGAACGGGGCTCCTTGCCTGGGCAGCGGCGGGACCCCCAGGGGAGAAGGCCTGCAGACAGGCTCCAGCCCTGCGTCGGCAAGCGCCTTTGCCATGCCCCCGCGAACAAGCTTTTCCTGCACGCGCTCAGCCGCCAGACGAGCGTCGCTCGGCTCCAAGCAACCGGCATCCTCGGCGAAGACGCCGGCAACCTCGGCTGCAGAAAACTCGATGCGCAGCCGGCACAGGCCCCCGGCTTCGCGCGCGACAGCGAAGATCATGGCTTTGCCTCCTCGGCACACGGACTTGCGATGGACTTACGCCGGCGGGCGCCGGAAGAAGCCAGCCTGCGCCGGGCAAGGCTACCACCGGCCGAGGCTGGACGGAAGGAAGTGCCAAACGTGCACTCCGCCAGCCAGCTGCGCCATGCAGGAGCGCGCAAGCTAAGCCTCTGCAGGCAGCAGGCCGACAGGACCGGCCTAGCATGCTTCCCTTTGCCGCCCAAACGCTGTATCTGCCCCTGCCATGGACCTGCAGCACGACTCCGTCCGCACGCCAAGCCTCGCCACGCTTCGTCTGTCCATGCGCATCCTCTTTTTTGCCATGGGCAGCGTCTTCGGCGCCTGGGCGTCGCGCATTCCAGACGTCAAACGCGCCCTGGCGCTTTCCGACGGCGCGCTGGGGCTGGCGCTCTTCGCAGGTCCGGCAGGGGAGTTCTGCGCCATCACCGTCACGGCGCTCGTCATCCGGCGCATCGGCTCCAAGGCCGTCATGGTCATGGGCCTTCCACTCTACGGCGCGACCCTGGCGCTCGTGGGCGCAGCCCCCTCCTTTGCCTGGCTGGCAGCCGCCCTCTTCGGCTTCGGCTTTGCCTGCAACTACTACAACATCGCCTTGAACGCCCAGGCCGTGGCCGTGGAGGTCATGCACAAAAGGCCCGTCATGTCCTCCTTCCACGGCATGTGGAGCCTCGGCGGGGTTGCCGGCGGCATTGCCGGCTCCGCGGCCGCCTCGCTCGGCGCCGCGCCTGCCTGGCACTTTCTGGCCGCGGCCAGCGCCGCAGCCGCTTCCGCCCTGCTACTCAGGAACAGCATCCTCCAGCACGATCCGCCCCGCAAGACGGCTCCCCGCAGGCGCGGACGCCTTGCCAACCCCAGCTCCTTCATCCTGCTGCTCGGCTTCATCGCCTTTGCCAACATGGCCACCGAAGGCACCATGTACGACTGGAGCGCCGTGTTCTTTGCGCAGGTGGTCCAGCCTGCCGACCATCTGGTCCGGGCCGGCTTCGTGGCCTGCATGTGCGCCATGGTGACGGGGCGCTTCCTGGGCGACCGCCTGGTTGCCCGCTTCGGCCCCGTCAGGGTACTCCAGACTGGCGGCGTCTTCGTGGCCTGCGGCATAGTCCTCGCCTGCCTGCGGCCGAGCGTCCTCTGGTCCACGGCTGGCTTTGCCCTGGTGGGGCTTGGCATGTCGCCCGCCATTCCCCTGTGCTACTCGCTCACGGCCAGGAGCCGGCGCGTGGAGCCCTCGGTCGGCATCTCACTCATCTCCTCCATCGGCTTTTTCGGCATCCTGTGCTCGCCTGCCCTGACGGGCTTCCTTGCCGAGTGCTTCGGCCTGCGATCCGCCCTGCTGCCGCTGGCGGCCATGGGCGCCGGCATCGTCGCCCTGGCGCCCCTGCTCCCGAAGGCAGAAGCAGCCCAGTAGGAAAGGCCTCGGGCTGGGACGGCTGGCCTTGCCTGCTGCACAGGCGACACGGATGGGCAAGAAACGGCCCCGATGCGGCAAAGACGCCCGGAATTATGCGGCGTATGCTCTTGCCAAGGCAGACGGCGACGCCTGAACCGCTTCCGCACCCCCGAAGCCAAATCCGCAACGCCCGCCAAGGAGCAGCCATGAACAGCATTGCCAAAACGGCAGGCGACGGGGGCCTCCTTAAGCCCCGCCGCCTCGGCCCGCTTCCAGAAGGACACAGAGGGGACGCTCCACATGGCGAAGCCCCTGAAACTCGTCGGTTGCGACCCGCTTGTGCCTGCGATGCCGGCCAAGCCCTTCCAGCCGCGGCAGATCCCTCTCCTGAACACGTTCCATCGCCAGAAAAGGATCATTGCATGAACCAGACCCGAAGAGACATGCTCAAGCTCGCAGGCCTTGCCCTGGCGACAGGCGCCGTGCCGGGCAGGGCGCTGGCTGCGCCCGCGCCCCAGAAGATTTCCATCGAAGAGTTTGCGCGCGGCGTCGACGCCGTGGACTGCCTGGCCAAGAACTGGTCGGCCGTGACGGCGCGCGGGAAGAGCGGCGAAGTCAACGCCATGACCGCCGGATGGGGCGGCCTCGGCAACGCCTGGAAAAAGCCCGTCTGCACCGTCTATATCGGCCCGCACTACACGCGCAAGCTCATCGACGAGACGGGACGGTTCTCGATCTCGTACTTCGAGGGGGCCCACAAGCAGGAGCTCACCTATCTTGGCACCCACACCGGCGCCGAGGAGAAGGATAAAATAGCCAAGGCCGGCCTGCACCTCGTGGATCTCGACGGGCGCCCCGCCATCGCCGAAGGCCGCTGGGCCTGCGTGTGCCGGGTCCTGCTCCGGCACGAGCTTTCGGCAGCCGACTTCATCGACGCATCCATTCCCAGGGATATCTACGGCAGCCTTGGCTGGTCGGTCATGTACTGCGCTGAAATCGAGTCCGCCTGGAAGCTGTCCTAGGCCCCGGCAGAAAAAGCAATGCGCCTGAGGATCCCCAGGCGGGGATCCTCAGGCGCGGTTTGCGAAGCCCGGCAGGGCTATTTGGAAAAGCCTCTGGGATGCCTGGTGTGCCACTCCCAGGCGGTGGCGACTATCTCCTCGATGCCGGCCTTGGGCTCCCAGCCCAGCACCTGGCGGGCACGTTCGGACGAGGCCACGAGACGGGCCGGGTCGCCGGGACGGCGCGGCGTCACGACGGCGGGCAGGGGATGGCCCGTCACCTTGCGGGCCGTTTCGATCATCTCCTTGACGGAGAAGCCCTGGCCGTTGCCGAGGTTGCAGATGACGGTCTCGCCGCCGCCGGCGAGGTAGTCGACGGCCTTGAGGTGCGCGTCCGCGAGATCCATGATGTAGAGGTAGTCGCGGATGCAGGTGCCGTCCGGCGTGGGATAGTCGTCGCCGTAGATGGAGATGTGGGGGCGCATGCCCCTCGGCACCTGCAGGATGAGCGGGATGAGGTGACTTTCGGGCTTGTGGTCCTCGCCGATCTGGCCGCCGTGCAGGGCGCCGCCCACGTTGAAGTAGCGCAGGGAGACCCAGCGTATGCCGTGGGCCTCGCCGGTCCACTTCATGATGCGCTCCATGATGAGCTTGCTCTCGCCGTAGGGGCTGGTGGGATCCTTGGGATCGTCCTCGCAGATGGGGATGCGCGTGGGCTCGCCGTAGACGGCCGCAGTGGAGGAGAAGACCAGCTTGTCCACGCCGTAGTCGCGCATGGCCTCGAGCAGGCAGACCATGCCCACGGAATTGTTGTCGAAGTACTTGAGCGGATTGCCCACGCTCTCGCCGACTTCGATGAAGGCGGCGAAGTGGAGGACGGCATCGATCTTGTTCTCGGTGAAGACCTTGTCCAGATCCTTGCGGCTGCGGATGTCGCCCAGATAGAACTTGGCCTTGCAGTGCACGGCTTCCAGATGGCCGGTGACAAGGCTGTCCAGAACGATGACGTTGTCGCCGCGCTCGCAGAGCGCGTGGACGTTGTGGGATCCGATGTAGCCGGCGCCGCCGACGACAAGAATGTTCATGTCAGACAATCTCCTGTAGTGATCTCGGTCCCTTCCTTGCCGGCCCTGTCCTTTCGCGCCAGATCCGGCGCGAAGAGTCCGATTGCCCGGGCCGAAAGCCGGGACGGTTTGTCTTCATTGCTGTTCCGCGCAGCTTCGCCTGCGGGGGGATGCAGCCTCCCCGATGCGGGTCGGCATGCCCCCGGGTTCCGGCGAAGCCCAGCGGGCTACCTCGCCACCTCAGCCGCGCCTGCGTCCGGGCTTGTGGCTTGGCTCGCGCGGGCTTCGGCCGCCCCGTCTTCGGGTCCGCAGGCCCTGGGCTCTGCCTGGGGCATGATCCATGTGCCTGGCATGGGGGCGGAAAGCTCCGCTCTGTCGCCCAGATAGGGGTTGAAGTAGCCGTAGCGCAGCCAGGGGCAGGCCTTCTTCAGCCGCTTCATGAAAACGTGCAGGCCCATGCTGGGGCCATGGTCCACGCCCTGCATGAGGTCGAGATAGAATTCAGGATCGATGTTGAGGTTGCGCCACTGGATCATGCTCACGCCAAGCGATCCGCACAGGCCCGCCAGCGCCTCGAGCTCCCGCTCGGTGTCGGTGACGCCGGGGAAGAAGAGCAGGTTGAGGGAGACGAAGATCCCGCGCTCGCGCGCCGTCCTGATGGAGGCCTTGACGTCCTCGAAGCTGTAGCCGTGCGGGCGGTAGTATCTGTTGTAGACCTCCTCCCTGGCGGAATTGAGGCTGGCGCGCAGGCTGGTGAGGCCGGCATCGGCAAGCCGCGCCACGGCATCGGGCCTGGAGGCGTTGGTGTTGCAGTTGACCGTGCCCCGGCCCCCGCCTTCGCGGAAGAGTTGCACGCTCTCGCAGAGCAGATCCGGATTCATCAGCGGATCGCCCTCGCAGCCCTGGCCGAAGGAGTAGACGGGAACCTTCGTCTCGCGGGCCTCGTGGATGCGCATGACCTCGCAGACTTCCTCGGGCGTCGGCGTGAAGTCGAGCCGGCACTGGGGCGTCACGGCGATGGGGGAGTTCTCGGCCTGTTCCGAGATGCAGCCCACGCAGCGCGCGTTGCAGGTCTGGGAACTCGGCAGGGGCGCCTCGTAGCGACCGAGGGCGAAGTTCCTGGCAGCCGGACAGTCGTAGCGGGCCACGCAGTCCTTGAGGATGTGGCCGACCAGACGGTTCTTTGCATAGTCCTTCAGCAGGCGCTCCATGTTCTTGCGTATGGCGCTGCGGTGGACCTTGGTGAACTGCTGGCGCGGATCCCGGTCCACGCGCCTGGCGCAGATCCAGAAGCGCTCGTCGGCAAAGCCCACGGCGCCGTAGGCGAAGAGCGGAAGCAGGGGCGCTCCGTCCTGCCTGGCGTAGGCCGGATGGGCCGAGAGCGTGTAGCCGGGCGCGGCAAAGGCCGCGCAGGCAAGGTAGTCCGTCTCCATGGTTTCGCCACTCTCAGGATCGAGCCCCACGGCCTTGCGCCCTGGCAGCAGAAAGAGCTCGCTCTCCCTGGGCAGCGGAATGACCTCGTCGGGCTTGGGCGTGCCCCATTCCCCGCCCCTGTTCACGACCATGAGCAGGTCGGGATCGTCGTAGATGCTGCCCTGCTCATCGGCCATGACCATGTGCAGTTCCAGTTGCTCCGGCATCCTCTGTCCTCCTTGCGAACGCCGCCAGGGCTCCCGCCCTGCGGTCGCGCCCTTATAGCCTGCCAGGCCAAAGACTGCAAAGCCGGCTGGGCCTGCGGGACGTGCACGCCCGCAATGCGCTGTGCCGCCAGGCGCTGTGCGGAGCAAGGCGTGACGATGCCGCCTGCCTCGGCTCGTAGGCTTTGGTTCCAGCCTCTTGGCGACGCGCCCTCCCGGGAAGCGCAAAGCAGAACGTTCCCGCCACTGTGCCAGCACTGGCCTGCGTCACGCTCTCTCTTGCCTCCCCCTGCACACGGGCTCCGCCACCATGGCCTGCGCCCACTGGACGATTCTTTCCCCGTGCGGGGTGAAGCGCTGGGAGCATGCGCACCGCCAGGACGAAGATGCCACGCAGGCAGGCACAAAGGCCCTCCCCAGCGGGCCGGCATGCCGGACAGCGCGCAGGGCAGGCCCCGGCCCGGGACAGGTCCGGAACAGGCGCCCTGAGTCTGCAAAACCGTGCTCCAGCCCTTATGCCTCGCCTTGCCCGCCCGATAAGACTAGCGTATAGTGCCCTCCCGCAGCCAGTCCGGAGCAGGGCGCGCTTTCGGGCCGGGCGCCGGATGCGGACATCCGCGCGAGTCCGGGCCGTTCTCAAGGATGTCCCCATGCTCTCCTACATGCTTTTCCTTTTCTTCTTCGCCAGCGCCATCGTCGTTGTCCTCGCTTTCAGCACCCTGAGCCAGGACCGCCAGTTCCGCAAAGCCCGGGAGGAAAACGCCAGGCTCCTCACTGCCGTCCAGGCCCTCGAAGCCCGGATCAAGGCGCTTGAGGCCGAACGGGACGGTGCGAACCAGGCAGAGCCCGCCTACAGCCGGCAGGCGCCTTCCGCGCAGGAGCTTGGCCTCTCCGCATAAGCCCCGCCCCGCTGCGGGAGACCGGACGCAGACAGGCTTCGGGGGAGCAGCACCGTGATCCAGATCCACAAGCTACGCATCGGCGCCCTCCGGGGGGCTCGAGGCTGACCCGGTCCGGGAAGTCCCATGCAGATCAGGCTGCCGGCGCGCACGAAGCGCATCCTCAAAATCCTCGCAGCTACTGCAGGCGCGCTGGCGGTGCTGGCGCTCGGCGCCCTGATCTATCTGCAGGTCAACTTCCACAGCCTGCTTGAGGCAGCCTTCCAGCGCTTCGAACGGCATTCCGGCTGCAGCGTCGAAACCGGCTCGGCCACGCTCAAGCTCTTCCCCTCCCCCGTCATCACCCTGGAAGGCGTCTGCCTCAAGAAGGACGGCTTCGCCTTCCATGCCGCCTACGCCCTCGTGGCGCCGAGCCTGGTCAGCCTTTTCGAGGGCCAGTTCTTCCCCGAGCAGGTGACGCTCATGCGCCCCCAGGCCGAAGGCCTGCTCCCCTTTGCCGCGAAGGAGCTGGCCTCCCGCATTGACGGCGAAGGCACGGCCCAGGACGAAACGCCGGGCGACATGCTCAAGCGCCTTTTCCCAAAGTTTTTCGACCTGCGCATCATGGACGGCCGCTGCCAGATCCGGGACCAGGCCGGCGCAGCCCTCGACGTCGACGGCCTCGAGGTGCAGGCTGAGGTGCAGAGCCTGCTCAACCGGGCGCGCGCCCGCTTTGGGGTCACGCGGCTGGTCTTCAAGGAAGCGGACGGCCGCGTGTGGGCGCTCAAGAACTTCAAGGCCAGCGGCGGAACGAGGCTCAGCAATCCCATCGAGCGCTGCCGCTTCACGGTGGACGGCGCTGCGGAGCTGCCTCTGCTCTCCACGCGCTTCACGGCCAGGCTTAAGTTCCGGGGCGGTGCCGAGGGCATTGTCGCCGACGGCGACATCAAGGGCACCTACGTCTACGACGCGGCCCCCATCCACTTCGCCCTGGCGGGCAAGGCCTACCCCGCCAAGGCAGACGCCACCGGCAACCCCCTGCCCTACGCCGACCTGCTCCCGCAGCAGCCGGCGCCCGGCGACCTGCGCATCGAAATCAGCAACATGTCCATGGGCAAGGACTCGGCCGGCCTCGACGCCATCCTCTCCTTCGGCGGCAAGGGGCCAGCCATCACGGGACGGGCCAGCGTCACGCGCCTTTCCCTCACGCGCTGGCTCGGCTTCGGCCGCTGGATCACGCCGGGCCTGCAGGTGGCGCTTGACCAGGTTTCCGAGGGCATCATCGACTTCACGCTGGACAGAAACCGCCTGCACTGCCCGCGCGTGGCGGCCACGGCCCAAGGCTACGAATTCCGCGGCAAGGGCGGCGTCGCCTCCTTCGCCGATCCCGTAGTCTTTCTTGACCTCAAGAGCGGCGAAGTGGATCTCGGCGTTGCCATGCCCGAGTCGCTCGGCGACATTCCCCAGCCCCCCTCCTACGTGCACAGACCCCTCACCAGCCTCACCCTCGACGAACTCTGGGGCCGCAAGCCGAGGCCGTCGACATGCAAGGTCGTCCTCGATGACACCGGCGACGGCAGGAACGCCAAGGAGACGGCGGACGCGAAGAAGGCGAAGGAGAGCAAGGCTGCCAGGGAGGCCTGCGAGGCTGCGCAGAAGAACAGCGATGCCGACGTCTGCGGCTACGACATCAACCTCTCTGCCGACCTCGTACACTACGGTCCCCTCAAGCTCCGCAAAGCCAAGGTCGCCATTCTCCCCACGCCCTCCGGCAGGCCCGGGGTCAGCGACTGCGCCATCAAGGCATCGGCCGACCTCTACTCCGGCCCCTTCAAGGGCCAGTGCGTCATCCGGGGCACGCACCTCACGCCGGTCTTCGAATTCGACGTCCAGACCAAGGGCGTTCAGGCAGGCCAGCTCGCCAGGGACTGCCCCTTCCTGCCCTTTGTCAAGGGAACGCTCGAGGGTCGCGGCAAGGCCAGGGCCAAGGGGCGCGACATCGACCTTTTCCTGGCCAGCCTGCACGGCGAGGTAAAGATGTCAGGCGCCAAGGGCGCCTTCCTGACTGACGGCAGAAAGACGACGCCCTTCGACAAGCTTGCGCTCGACTGCGACCTGCAGAGCGCCCAGCGCCGGGGCGCCGTCGTCGGCGTCAACGGCAAGTGGCGCGCCAGCCACGCCGGCAACGGCTGGACGGGGCAGGCCGACTCCACGGGCACGGTGTGGCTGGCCTTCGCGGGCAAGGAGAAGGGCATTTCTTTCAAGAACCTCGCCTCGACCATCGCCGTGCACCGGCTGGAGCGCCTGGCACATCTCCCGGGCTCGGGAATAGAGCTCGGCCTCAAGGGCGGGCTCTCCTACAGTTCGGTGGCGGGCCAGTGCGGCCTCGAGAATGCCGGCCTGACGCTTCCGGGACTCAAGGCGCGCGTCACCCTCCTCCAGTCGGGTGCAGCCGGCAAGGCCAAGAGCTACGCCGGCACGGTGCACGAGGCCAGCGTGGATCTGCCGCTCTTCCTCAGGGCTGTGTTTGCGAAGACGCCTGAACTCCACAAGGAATTCACTGCCTTCAAGGGCTCCTTCGCCTTCCAGGCGGACGGCTCCCGCATTGCGGTGAAGCACCTCAGAACCCGCGCCGCCGGCGCTCCTCTCGCCGGCAGCCTCGACGTCGCCCTGGCCGGCAAGCGGCCGCAGATAGGCTTCGACCTCGACGCCGGCAGCCTCGACCTGGACGCACTGCTGAAGAACGGCAAGGAGGGCAAGGAAGGAGACGGCAGTGCCGGCGCCAGCGATCCCGGCCACGAGCTCGACCTGCGCTTCCTCAAGGACTTCGACGCGCAGGGCACGGCCAGAATTGCCTCGCTCACCGTCAGCAAGCTCCGCTTCACGGGCGTCAAGGCGCCCCTGGCGCTCAAGGAAGGGCGCCTGAGCATCAGCGGCCTTCAGGCCGGCGCCTACGGCGGAAGCCTCTCCGTGACAGGCCGGGTGAACTTCGACAAGGGGCTTGCCTTCAACATCGGCAGCACCGCCCGCAACGTGCAGCTGGGCGAAGCCATGAAGGCCAAGGGCGTGAAGTCCGACTTCAAGGGCAAGGCAGCCGTGAGCTGCAACCTCCAGGCCGCCATGGCCAGGACTGGGGATCTGCCGCGCCAGCTCTCCGGCAAGCTCCACTTCTCCACAGGCAAGGGCAGCTTCCAGAGCGCGGACAACGAGGGGCGCCTCAAGGGCAAGCCTACGGAGTTCACCTCCATCTCCGGATCCGCAACCATAGACCACGGCGTGTTCCGCACCGAGGACTTCCTGCTCAAGGACAGCGGCATGAACGTCCACGGCAAGGGCAAGGTGGACCTCAACGCCATGCGCATCGACATGGACGTGACCGTCGACATGCGGGGCCTGCCCGTCATTCCCGTGTACGTCGTCGGCCCCCTCGCCAAGCCGGAGACCAAGGTCAGCGGCGCCAGGGTGGTGCTCAACACTTTCACCGGCATCATCCAGGGGACGGCCGGCTTCGTGGGCGGGTTCTTCCGGCTCTTCCGGCGCTAGCCTCCTGCAGGCTCCGCCTGGCGGCGGAGCCTTAGGGCGGCGCTACTTCGCGCGGGGCTTCTTGTACCCCTTGGCCGGACCGCTGGCATAGTCGGTCCTGTCAAGCCACTTTAGATGCGTTGCGAGCCATTGCTGCATCTCACCGACAGGAACGGGGCAGAGTCCGTCAGGAGACGGTTGAGGCTGGCCGGACAGGCTGCCACTCTGCCGGTCGCAATCCCGCCAGAACGCATAGACGTTCAGGTCGCCCGAGGAGCGGATGTAGGGAGAGACGTGCGACGTCCTCGCCGGCCAGATCCGGCGTTGTGTCAAAGAGGTTCAGCATGTCCTGCTTCCGGAGGTCTTGGCGGACTTCCATGTCCCCTTCCGTCTTCGGCAACGTGCCCGGCGACGCATCCTCAAGCTCCAGCAGCCTGTGCCTAGCCGTGGCGAGTTCGGCTTCGCTGTAGGGACGACGGGCGCAGGCGGCGGTCAATTCCCTGTCTATCCAGTAGATGTCGGCGCTGGCCCGCTCTCCGTGGCGGTTGCAGCGCCCGAAGCGCTGCGCGAGCGAAGGCCAGGGAGCAATGTCGGTGAAGAGCGTTGCGGCCGAAATGTCGATGCCGGCCTCGACGACTTGCGTGGAAACGATGATGCGGCCTTCCGGGGCAAGCGGGGCGAGCGCCCGGCCGAGATGATTCTTGCGGTCCGCCGGACGGAATCGGGAGTGGAGCAGCACCAGCTCCGGCCCGCGGTTCTGCCGGACGAGCGCCTTTGCGAGTTCTAGCCACGTTGCCACGGCGTCCTTCACCGTATTTCTGATGACGAGTGTCAGGGCTTCCTGACGGTGAGCTCTGAGGACGGTGGCAGCCAGCGCCTTGTGCTTCGTCGCGCCCGCCAGCCTGCTGACCCGCTTAACCGCCTCGAGACGGCGCTTGACCTGCGGGTTGTCGAGATCGTCTGCACGGAGCGATGCCACGTCAAGACTGTCCATGCGCGGCGTGAAGTCGACGTAGGCAAGTCAGCCTTCGTTCATCGTGGCGCTTATCCACAGGGGACGGCAGGGGAAGATGGTGCCGAACAGATCTCTGAAGGCATCAAGCTGCGTCGAGGTCTGCAGGGCTTGGCAACACTGCTGCGCAAGGGCAAAGGTCTGCTCGACCACACGCGCATGGGCAGGCACCAGACAAGCCGCCGGGGGGGGTGCCGGCATCGCGGTTGATCCGCTTGCATATCCAGGCAAGCAGAACGGCTGCGGTTTTGCCAAGTCCTGTCGGCACGTCAAGGATGTCAGGCCAGAGATCTTCGGCCAGACAGACCTGATAGGGATAGGGCTCGGTGCCAAAAGCCGCGTGGTAAAGGGGCGCTATTTCGACAGGCATGCTGCTCTCCAAAGGGAAGTGTGGTTGGGGGACCAGACCACGATACACAAATGGAGGACTTGGGAGCGCTGACAGGCATGCCTTCACCGGAAGACGCCTTCCTGAAAATATCAATAAAATCAAAATATTAATTACTCTCCGGCCTTACGGCGCGCACGTGGCCTGCCTCTCCGGCACTGACCTCCTTTCCGCAGAGGCTTGAAGTGCCTGCAGTTTAGGTCTACCCTGAATCCCATGGCCTTTTCGAGGAACCTCTGCCTATTCATCGACAGGGAAGGAAACTGTCCTCGCCGCAAAGAAAATCCCGTGTGCATCCTTGCTGCGAGGGCAAGCGCTCCGGCCCCATTGGCGGAATCCAAATAGGCATAGTAAAGGTGCGCATTTCCCGAAGCAATCGCCTCAGCCCCATTGAAGAGGACCAAATGACAGCGGTAAAGATACTCATTTTCTGAGGCAAACATCTAAGCAAAATATAAACATGCTTAATAGCAACGATTACTGTACGCATGTTTATAGCCTTTCACTAATAAAAACACGAAAAATACTCCGGAAAATAGAACAAATTTTCGAGGCGCCAGCCTCAAATACACTAAAAGATGGAGGAAGTATTTATGAATATCTTGATTTTTGGCCCCAACGGCTCAGGAAAGGGCACACAGGGCGATCTTATGAAGCAGAAATACAATCTTGCTCATATTGAATCCGGTGCCATATTCCGTGAACACATCGGTGGTGGTACTGAACTCGGCAAGAAAGCTAAAGAGTACATTGACCGTGGCGACCTCGTTCCCGACGAAATCACCATTCCTATGGTGCTCGACACCCTCCAGCAGAAGGGCGCCAACGGCTGGCTCCTCGACGGCTTCCCCCGCAATATGGTGCAGGCTGAGAAGCTCTGGGCCGCTCTGCAGGAAAAGGGCATGAAACTCGACTACGTCGTCGAAATCCTCCTGCCCCGCCAGGTGGCCAAGAACCGCATCATGGGCCGTCGCCTCTGCAAGAACAACAACAACCATCCCAACAACATCTTCATCGACGCCATCAAACCCAACGGCGACAAATGCCGCGTCTGCGGCGGCGATCTTTCCTGCCGCTCCGACGACCAGGACGAGGCCGCCATCAACAAGCGCCACGACATCTACTACAACGACAAGGACGGCACCCTGGCCGCCGCCTACTACTTCAAGAAAATCGCCGCCGAGGGCAAGACCAAGTACATCGAGCTCAACGGCGAAGGCACCATCAACGAGATCAAGGAATACCTCCTCTCCCAGCTCGCCTAAGTAGCTGACAGGGAGCTATCCCATCTTTGCAGAGAGCCTTCCGGCCTTCGGGCTGGAAGGCTCCTTGCGTCTGCCCGCCCTGCATCTGCCCTGCCGCAGGCCTGCAGGCCGCCTTTGCGCAGACGAAAAGAAAGGCCGGCTCCGGGAATCTTCCCTGAACCGGCCGTGGATTCTGCAGTCCCGCCCTGCGCTATCCGCCGAGGTAGGCCTCGCGCACGCTGGGGTTGGCGAGCAGGTTTCTGGCGCTGTCCTCCATGACCATGCGTCCGACCTCCATGACGTAGCCCCGGCTGGCAAGCTTCAGCGCGGCTCTGGCGTTCTGCTCCACGAGCAGGACGGTCACGCCGTTGTCGCTTATGCGGCGCACGGTCTTGAAGATGCTCTTCACGAGCAGCGGGGCGAGGCCCAGCGAGGGCTCGTCCAGCAGGAGCAGGCGGGGCTGGGCCATAAGGGCGCGACCTATGGCGAGCATCTGCTGCTCTCCGCCGGAGAGGGTGCCGGCCATCTGCTCCCTGCGCTCGTGGAGGCGGGGGAAGAGCTCGTAGATCCAGCGCAGGGTCTTGACCTTGCGGGGCTCGTCCTTGACGAGGAAGGCGCCGAGCATGAGGTTCTCCTCGACGGTCATGGTGCCGAAGACCCGGCGTCCTTCGGGGGCCTGGGCGACGCCGAAGCCCACGATCTCATGGCTGGGATGCTTGAGCAGGTCGATGCCGTCGAAGACGATGCGGCCTTCCGTGGGATTCACGAGGCGGCTGACGGAGAGCAGGGTCGTGCTCTTGCCCGCGCCGTTGGCGCCGAGCAGGGTGACTATCTCGCCTTCGTCCACGTGCAGGGAGATGCCGTGCAGCACCTCCACCTGGCCGTAGGAGACGCGGAGATTCTCTATTTCCAGAAGGGCCATGGCTAGTACACCTCGTCGTTGTCGTCTGAGCCGAGGTAGGCCTCGATGACGGCAGGATCCCGGCGCACCACGTCCGGGACGCCCTCGGCGATGAGGGTGCCGTGCTCGAGCACCACCAGCTTGTGGCAGATCTTCATGACGAGGCGCATGTCGTGCTCGATGAGGAGCACGGTAATGCCGCGCTTGCGTATGGCCTCGATGACGTTGACCAGATCGCTCGTCTCCTGGTCGTTCATGCCGCCAGCCGGCTCGTCCAGGATGACGAGCTTGGGATCGCTGGCCAGGGCGCGGGCTATCTCGAGCAGGCGCTGGCTGCCGTAGGCGAGGCTTCCGCCCTCCTCGCGCCAGGCATTGGCGAGCCCCACGAACTCGAGCTCCTGCATGCAGCGCTCGACGGCATCCCGCTCCTCGCGACGCTGGCTGGGGAGATGGAGCATGGAGGCCAGAAAGCCGCTCTTGAGCCGGCAGTGGCGTCCGGCGAGCACATTCTCCAGCACGGAGAGCCGGCTGAAGAGGCGTATGGTCTGGAAGGTGCGGGCGATGCCGAGCTCGACGATGCTGTGGGGCTTGAGGCCCTTGATGCTCTTGCCCTGAAAGTGCACGTCGCCGCGCTCCGGCACGTAGTTGCCGGTGATGCAGTTGAAGACCGTGGTCTTGCCGGCGCCGTTGGGGCCGATAAGGCCGACGACGGCGCCCTCCTCCACGGTGAAGTCCAGGTCGTTGACCGCCACGAGGCCGCCGAAGATCTTGCTCATGCCCTCCACTTCAAGCAGGTTCATGCCTTGCCCTCCTCTCCGGCCTTGCTCCGGTCAGGGATGCGGTAGCGCCTCGGCCTCGGGGGCATGAGGCCCTGCGGACGCCAGACCATCATGATCATCATGGCGAGGCCGAAGCAGAGCATGCGGGCAGACGAGAACTCGCGCAGAAGTTCCGGCAGGCCGATGAAGAGGAAGGAGCTGACGAGCACGCCGAGCTGGCTTCCGCCGGCGAGGATGACCACGGCGAAGATGATGACCGACTCCATGAAGTTGAAGGAGGCGGGCGCGATGGTGGTCATCTTGGCCGCGTACAGGGTGCCCGCCATGCCGGCCCAGAAGGCGCCGAGCACGAAGGCCATGAGCTTGTAGTGGGTCACGTCGACGCCGCAGCCCTCGGCCGCCACGTCGTCTTCCTTGATGTAGTTGAGCGCGCGGCCGATGCGCGAGCGCCAGAGCCAGTGGAAGAGGAGTATCGTCGCGGCGCACATGCCCCAGACGAGGTAGTAGAAGTGGACGCTCTTCACGATGCGGAAGCCGAAGAAGCGGGGCCTGGCGATGCCGAAGATGCCGTTGGAGCCACCGGTGATGCCGAAGACGTCGTTGGTGAGCGCGATGCGCACGATCTCGACGATGCCGACGGTGACGATGAGCAGGTAGTCGCCGCGCAGGTGCATGATGGGCCTCGCCACCAGCAGGGCCACGAGGGCGGCCGCAAGGCCGGCCAGGGGCATGGTCGCAAAGATGGACCACTGGTACATGGTGTTGAGGATGGCGGTGACGTAGGCACCGACGGCGTAGAAGGCCGCGTGGCCCATGCGGAAGATGCCTGCATGCCCGAGGATGACGTTGAGGGAG
>JAEEGI010001597.1_pt1 | contig 56364 bp, 52 predicted proteins | sample 8958751 | NCBI WGS metagenome assembly JAEEGI01 (sample SAMN16246545, study PRJNA631951) | gut metagenome | biome: gut microbiome; feature: rumen; material: KS-attached | host: Bos | place: Iran: Karaj | collected 2018-10
ACCGCGGGCAGCAGCCCGGGAAGCAGGGGCGGCGCCGCGTCCGGCGGACTCCCCCAGACCCGGGGCGGCGCCGGTCGAGCTGCGCAGGATCCCCTCCTCCACCCAGGGGGGCAGAAGGGGCGCCTGCTGACCCTGCCGCCGCAGCAGCGCCAGGAAGAAGGCCAGCGGGCTGGCGGAATAGAGCTTGACGCCCTGGCGTTCCAGAGAGCGCACCTTGCTCTCGATCTTCTTCCGGCCCAGGTACAGGCGGCTTTTGACCGTGTTTTCGTTCACGCCCAGCCGCTGGGCGATCTGCTGGACGCTGCGCTCTTCATAATAGAAAAGCGCCACGGCAACGCGCTGATCTTCGGGCAGGGAGTCCAGGATCTCCCGTACCAGGCGGGCGGTCTCCTGCCGATCCAGCAGAAGCTCCGGCAGATGCTCCTCCCGATCGTCTTCAAAATCCGGGTACAGGTCCTCGTCTTCCCGCGTCATCTGGCTGAAAAGCAGGGGCTTCTTGCTGCGCAGATCGTCCAGCGCCAGATTCCGGGCGATGCTTTTCATCCAGGCGCGGTACTTCTCCGGCTCCTGCAGCCGATCCAGATTGGCAAAGGCTCTGAGAAAGCTGTCCTGCACCAGATCCAACACCGTGTCCTCGTCCCGGAGCATGGCGTGAAGGGTGTAATAGACCCCGTCGTAGGCCATGGCGTAGAGGTCGGCGGCCGCTTCCGGGTCTCCGGCCCGGGCGGCGTCCAGCATGGCCCGATCCGGAACCTGCTGCGCGCCGCAGCGGGGACAGCAGCGCTGCCCCTCCGGCAGCGGACGTCTGCATTTATAACAATTCATGGTCGTCTTCCTTTCTCTCGTCTCGGCAGAGTCCCAACAGGGCGGAGATACGCGCCCAGATTCGCCGCGCCTGCAGGGGATCCGGCGGAGCGTATTCCACCAGGAAGCGATACAGGGCGGAAAAAACCTGATCAGTCACAGACTCACCCTCCTTCTGCCTACAAGACGGAGCAGGAGGGCGGCAGGTTTGTTTTATTTTTGCGTTTCGGGGAGTTCAGCCCTTCTTGGCCAGGGCTTTTTCCAGGAAGCGCCGGTTGTCGATGATGAAGCGCTCATGGCGCCCGTCGCCGATCAGCTCCCCGCCGGCCCAGGCCCGGACGGTGAAGCTGAGCCTCCGGCGATCCACGGCGGTGAGCTCGCTCTCCGCCCGGACGGTTATGCCCACGGGGGTGGCGGCCAGGTGGCTGACCTCCAGCCGGGTGCCCACGCTGCCCTGTCCCTCCTCCAGATAAGGCTGGACAGAGCCGGCGGCGGCGTTTTCCATCAGGGCCAGCATGGCCGGGGTGGCGAAGACGGGCAGCAGGCCGCTGCCCATGGCGGCGGCGGTGTTTTTCTCGTTGACGACGGTCTCGGCCTGACCCTTCAGGCCCAGGGGCAGTTCTTTCATGGCTCGCTCCTCCTTATACTAAACTCTAATCAAAATCAGACAATCTTTGCGGCCGGATTTGTGCCAGGCTTTGTTGACGGCCTTGCAAATAGTTATCCATGATTCGCTGCGGCCGCCGCCTCGCCTGACACAAATCTGTCTCGCAAATCTTTGTCTTCTTCTTATGAGAGTTTTGTATCAGTTCCGGCGCAGCAGCCGCGCCAGCAGACTCCTTTTCTCCGTCCCGGGCTCCGGGGCGAGCAAATCGCCCCAGCCCGCCGGGCCCTGGTATCGCAGCACGGCCACCTGGGGCTCCAGATCCCCGGTGACGGTCAGCGTGTCCGTATCGTAGCGGTGGATGAACTCCGGGGACTCGAACCACTTGCAGAACTCCTCCACGCTCTCCAGCCGGTGGGCGCCCCGGCCCTGATCCCGGTAGTGCATGGGGATGATGACCTTGGCCATGATCTCGTCCGTGGCCCGCTTGGCCTCCTGGGAGGGCAGGGCCGTGGCGGAGCCGGCGCAGATCATGCACACGTCCGCCCCGAAAAGCCGGGAGATCTGGCCCCCGTCCAGTTGGGTGCCCAGGTCGCCCATGTGCACCAGCTTGAGCCCGTCCGCCTCCAGGATGTGGATCTTGGTGAAGCCCCGCCAGTTGCCCATCTTGAACTCGTGGGGCGCGGTCAGGGCGGTGATCGCAAAGGGGCAGTCGCTCTCGGGCCGGCCGGAGAGCGCCACGCCCTCCCGGTAGTTGTGGCCGAAATGCTCGTGGCTGACCAGCACCTTGTCCGCCCGCAGCCGCAGCTTGGGGTAGCCGGCGGTGTAGTCGCTGTTGTAGGGGTCGATGACGACGGTATAGCCCTTGTGGGTAATGGCAAAGCAGGCGTGCCCCAGCCAGTGGATGGTCATATTCTGTCTCCTTCCTTATAGCCTTCCCTTTGAGGGGAAGGTGGCATCCGCCGATCTCCCGCGAGGCGGATGACGGATGAGGTGTTAAGCTTCGGGACAGCCTTCGTTCTCCTTATCCTTCCATCACATGCAGGGCCCGGATCTCCGGGTTCCCGATCCGGCCCTGGACGGCAAAGGCGTGGGGCTCCAGGTAGTCCCAGGCCCCGTCGGAGAGGCCCTGGGCCCGCAGCTCCGCCGCCACGGTGGCGCAGATGTCCTCCACAACGCCCTGGCGCAGAGCCGGGTCGTTCTCCCCAGTGAGCAGGAACTCCAGCGCCGGGCGCAGCCGCCCCAGCTTCTCGAGGCCGTCCATGCCCCGCAGCATCCACTTGGTGTAGGGCATGTGCCGCTTCTCCAGCAGGTAGATCGCGCCGCAGGCCGCCCGGACGAAGTCCGCCAGCTCCAGGGCCGCGGCCCCCGCCTCCCCGTGCTTCAGGCAGCGGGCGTAGTTGTACTGGCCGGTCTGGGCCATCTCGATGAGCCGGGCGGCCAGCTTCTTTTTGCGCACGTCCTCCGGCATCCCGTGGAGGATCGCCTCCCGAACCGCGGAAAACGCCCCCAGATCATCCCGGAACACCTCGCCGTTGCTGGCCTCCGCCAGGGCGTGGGCCGGGAGGGAGAGCCACTGACGCCAGCTCTCCGGCGCGCCGGGAGAGCCGGTGTAGCGCCGGTAAAAGGCGGAGCTGCGGCGCACGCCGCAGTTCTGCTCCGCCAGGGCGCTGCGTTGGCCGCCCTCCCCCAGCGGAAGACTCCGATAGGCCCGGCTCAGGGCCACGCCGCAGCGCAGATCGTCCTCGTCCGTCAGCCACAGGCAGAAGCCCCGGGCAAAATCGTGATCCCGGGAGAGCGCGTCGTCAAAGCCGTAGCACTCCGAGCCGTGGCCCGCCAGGCCCACGGCCACCCGGCCCTCCAGCTCCGGAAAGTCCCGGTGCAGCAGGGGTCGGCCATATTCCTCGTAGAGCGCCCGGGCCTCCTCAAGTCCCCGCATAGATCCGCTCCGCCCTTTCTTTCAACTCTCTGGAATAGAGAAAATACCCAAGGTAATCAAAGCTGGGGGCGCACTTGGAGATGGTAAAGGCGTGGTAGCCGTCCCGGGGCAGGCTGGGGGCGTTCAGGCAGGCCCAGGCCTGCTCCACGCAGTCCCCAATCCGGGGATCCTCCGGATCCTGCCGGTCATAGAGCTCCGCCAGGTTGCACCAGGTCACGGCCAGCTCGTTCTCCGGGTGGCGGCTGTGGGGAATGATCCCCAGGGCCAGGCGGAAGCAGCGCTCCGCCCCCGGGTAGTCTCCCACATCCTCACAGCTCAGGCCCATGTTGTTGTAGAGCCCGGCGAAGCGGTAGTCCGTGGGATCCAGGTTGTCGGCGTAGACCCGGGAGACGTGCTCGAAAATGGGCAGGGACTCCGCCGCGCGGCCAAAGGCCTTCAGGGTGGTGGCGGCGTTCAGCAGCACCGTGGCCCCGGAGACCGTGGCCCCCATGCGGTGCACCCGGATGATATCCAGCGCTTCGTTCACCGCGCGCATGGCTTTTTCCCGGTTCCCGTCCCGCCGGTGGTAGCCCAGCAGCTCGCTGAGCATGCTCAGCTCCCCCCGCCAGTCGCCGATCGCCCGGGCCTCGTCCCGGAAGCGCTCCAGACAGACGCCGGCCTCCGCCTCCCGCCCGCTGTTGTAGAGCCCGTCCAGCTCCCGAATGGCGGCGGGTACGTCGATGCTCTCGCGGCAGGGCTCCGCGTCGGGAATGCCGGTATACAGTCTGCTGTCGAAGCAGCAGCAGGGTTCGATGTAGTCCATAAAAACCTCCCCGATCGCTTGAATGCAGGATGGAAAATGGATATAATAACAGAAGCATTATAATGCAAATTCCCAAGCCTGTAAATAAGGAGAATCGCCATGTCGAACCATCTTGCCGGGGAACGCTCGGCCTATCTGCTGCAGCACGCGGACAATCCCGTGGACTGGTACCCCTGGGGGGAGGAGGCCTTCGGGAAGGCCCGGCGGGAGGAGAAGCCCGTCTTCCTCTCCATCGGCTACGCCACCTGCCACTGGTGCCACGTGATGGCGCAGGAGTCCTTCGAGAGCCCCGCCGTGGCGGAGATCTTGAACCGGGACTTCGTGGCCGTGAAGCTGGATCGGGAGGAGCGGCCGGACGTGGACGCGGTGTATATGGAGGCCTGCGTCGCCGTGAACGGCAGCGGCGGCTGGCCTCTGACCGCGATCCTGACGCCGGAGAAGCGCCCCTTCTTCGTGGGCACCTACCTGCCCCGGGAGAACCGGGGGCGGCAGCTGGGGCTGATCCCCCTGCTGCAGACCGTGGCCGCCCGCTGGAAGCGGGATCGCGCCGGGCTGGAAAAAACCGCCGGGGAGCTGACGGCCTTTCTGCGCCGGGAGGCGGAGACCGCGCCCGCCGCGCCGGACGAAAAGCTGCTGCGCCGGGCCTTTGAGCAGCTCAAGGACTCCTTCGACGGCGAGTTCGGCGGCTTCGGCACCGCGCCCAAGTTCCCCGCGCCCCAGAACCTGCTCTTTCTGCTGCACTACGCGGCGCTGAGCGGGGAGAAGCAGGCCCGCCCCATGGCCGAGCTGACCCTGCGGCAGATGGCCCGGGGCGGGATTTACGATCAGATCGGCGGGGGCTTTTGCCGCTATTCCACCGATCGGGAGTGGCTGGCCCCCCATTTTGAAAAGACCCTCTACGACAACGCCCTGCTGGCCCTGTGCTATACCCGGGCCTGGCAGGCCGGGCGCTTCGCCCTGTACCGGCGCGTGGCGGAGGAGACCCTGGACTACTGCCTGCGGGAGCTCCGGAGCGACACCGGCGGCTTCTGCAGCGGCCAGGACGCGGACGGCGAGGGGGGCGAGGGGGCCTTCTATCTGCTGACGCCCGCGGAGGTCAAGGGCGTCCTGGGCGAGGACGAGGGGCGGCACTTCTGCGAGTGCTACGACATCACCGAGGAGGGCAACTTCCACGGCAAAAGCATCCCCAACCTGCTGCTGAACCAGCGCTGGAACCTGCTGCCCGAGGGCTACGGGGAATACCGGAAACGGCTGCGGGACTTCCGGGCGGCGCGGATGGCGCTGCGGACGGATCGGAAGCTGCCGACCGCCTGGAACGGGATGCTGCTGATGGCGCTGAGCCTGGCGGCGCGGCTCTTCGCGCGGGCGGACTATGCCGAAGCCGCCCGGAAGCTGGGGCGCTTCCTGCTGGAGACGGCGGGGGCGAAGACGCCGGAGAGCCTCCGGGCCGTGTGCTATGAGGGCAGCGAGGGCCCCGGGGGGAGCGGCGAGGGCCCCGTCCTGCCCGGGCAGTTGGACGATTACGCCTTCGCGGCCCTGGGACTGCTGGCGCTCTATGGGCTGGACTACGACCCGGCCCTGCTGCTTTCTGCCCAGGCCCTGGCCGAGCAGCTCCCGGCCCGCTTTGCCGCGCCGGGCGGCGGCTTCTACCGGGTCAACGACAAGACGGCGGATCTACTGAAGCGCCCCCTGGAGCGCTACGACGGAGCCCTGCCCTCCGGAAACAGCGCGGCGGCGCTGCTCTTTGACCGTCTGGGCCGGCTCAGCGGGCAGGCGCGCTGGCGGGAGGCGGCGGAGAGGCAGGCGGCCTTCCTCTGCGGCGCGGCCGGGGACTACCCGGTGGGCAGCGCCTTCGGCCTCCTGGGCCTGATGGGGCGGCTCTATCCCAGCCGGGAGCTGGTCTGCGCGGCGGAGGCGGAGCCCGCCCTGCTGCGGCAGGCGGCGGCCCGCTTCGACCCGGCGCTCAGTCTGCTGCTGAAAAAGCCGGGGGACGAGCGTCTCGCGGATTTCGCGCCCTTCACGGCGGGCTGCGCGCAGATCGACGGCAAGGCCAGCTTCTACGTCTGCGAAAACGGCGCCTGCAAGCTGCCGTTTACGGAAGAATGAGGGGATGAAGGGTTGAAGGGACGTCGGTTCGCCCCCGTAGGGGCGGGCTTTGCCCGTCCGTCCCGTCCGACCCGCGCCCATGACGTCCTGTCATTGCGAGGCCAGTGCACACACTGGCCGTGGCAATCCGTTTCTCTCGTCCCCCGTAGGGACGACCATTGGTCGTCCGTCCAATCCGACCCGCGCGCGTCCGAAGAAGAGACGATGCGCCCCCCATTCTTTCTTTTCGTCTTGCCGAAAAGAAAGAATGCGCCGCGCCCGGGGTAAGAAAGAAAAGGGCGCCACCGACCGCTCTATGGACTATACCTTCTTGCGCCACGCCGACCGCGCGGGGTCGCTGCGCTCCGCTCCGCTTTAGCGCTCCCTGCCTGCGTGTCTGCGGGCCGCCGAAGGCGGCCCCTACGGCAAGAACCGGCGTGGATGCGTGACAGCGGACGGGCGATGCCCGTCCCTACGGGCGCGAACCGGCGTTTCTTCATTTCCCGGCCGGGCAATGCACCCCCCCTGCGGGAACGGCGTCATTTCTCCGAGGGGCAAAAAAACAGCTCCCGGGTTCCCGGAAGCCGACAAAACCATCAAAGTATCCCCAAAAAAAGAAGCAGCCCTTGACGGTGACACGTCCGATTTCTCACACCGTCAAGGGCTACTTCTCAGTGTTCTTGGTATCTAACATCCTGGCTACCTCTCTTTCTTCAGATTTTTGCTGCTGTGTCGTTTACGGGACTCGCAATCGGCATTCTTTTTGGGGTCTCTGCCCCGTCCTCAAAAGTGAGGTATGCTTTTGGCCGTCGTTCCCGCTGGCGCATCCCCAGCAGCTGCATCAGGTTCCCGTTCCTCGGATCTTTCCTATATCGCAACGGACCTTCATCCTTTGTGCCTATACTATAGCAGAGCGCAAACGGAAAAACAAGGGCAATCTTGTACAAATTTAACAAAGTCAACTTGTAGAAAGGGCTGATTTTTGACAGGCAATTGGTAAAAACTCCAAAAAACTATTGACAATTTACCGTATTACATTGTATAATCAATGTGTTGGGGCAAAAAGCGGCTGTCGTTCGACAGCCGCTTTTTCATGCCTTACGCGCAAAAGCACCGGGTTATTCGATCTGCGCCAGGTAGGCCTTCAGCGCCGTGGGGACGGAGTAGCGCGCCCGGATGGCCGCGGCGCTCTCCCAGACGAAGCCGGGGAACTCCTCGGGCAGCTCCAGGAGCCAGCCCTCCATGTGCCACTCCACGTGGGTGAAGACATGCTTCGCCCTGCCGCAGGGGCGGACGGAGAGCGCCTGGGGGAAGCGCTCTCGCAGGGCGGTCGCGTCCAGGAACCCCGCCTCGCCGGGGAATTCCCAGAGCCCCGCCAGCAGGCCCTTCTTCTCCCGCTGCCGGATGGCCCAGCGCCCGCCGCAGCGCAGGAGCAGCACGGTGCGCGCCTCGACGCGCCGGGGCCGGGGCGGGGTCTTCACCGGGTAGCGCTCCGCAGTCCCGTCGGCGGCGGCGCGGCAGAGGCCGCGCAGGGGGCAGAGTCCGCACCTGGGCGCGCCGCTGGGGCCGCAGATCACTTCCCCCAGCTCCATGAGCCCCTCGGTGGTCAGGGCGGCGGCCTCGCCGACCGGATAGTGCTCCCGCAGCAGGGCGGTCATGGCCTTTTTTGTACCCGGCGCGAGGATGTCCGCCTCGCTGGCCAGCAGGCGGGAGAGCACCCGCAGCACGTTCCCGTCCACGGCGGGCTCAGGCTCTCCGCAGGCGATGGAGGCGATGGCCCCGGCGGTGTAGTCTCCGACGCCGGGGAGCTTTTTCAACTCCGCCGCGGTGCGGGGCAGCTCTCCGCCGTAGTCCCGCATCACGGTCTGGGCGGCTTTTTTCAGATTCCGGGCCCGGCTGTAGTAGCCCAGACCCTCCCAGAGCTTCAGGAGCCGATCCTCGTCCACGGCGGCCAGGGTCTGCACGTCGGGGAGCTCTTCCAGAAAGCGCCGGTAGTAAGCGATCACGGCCTCGATCCGGGTCTGCTGCAGCATGATCTCCGAGATCCAGATCCGGTAGGGGGTGGGATCTTCCCGCCAGGGCAGCACCCGGCGGCTGCGGCTGTACCAGTCCGCGATCCGGGGCAGGGCTTGTTGTATGATTGCAGCGTCCGTCATGGCGCACCTCGTGTTCTCGTTTCTGGCCAAGATCATAGCACAGCCGGGGCAAATGCGCAAGCGATGCGTCCCCGCCGTGTGCTGTCCGCCTCCCCCGCGCCATGCGGCGCCGCTGTCTGTCGTCCTGTCCCCTCCCGGTCTTCCCCGCTTCCCGTTGACCGCCGGGGCGAGCGATGCTACAATGGCCTCGACGGCCCGGGCGGCGAGCGCCGGGGGAGAAACAGCCCGTTGCGTGCAAAATCTCCCGCCTTGTGCTAAGATGCATCCAAGGGAGGTGTTTTCATGAATACGAAAGACGTCATTTACGGCCTGCGCGTCAAGCACGGCCTGTCCCAGGACGAGCTGGCGGAGAAGCTTTTTGTGACCCGGCAGGCGGTGTCCCGCTGGGAAAACGGGGAGACGGTGCCGAACACCGAGACCCTGAAGCTGCTGTCCAGGGTCTTCAACGTCTCCATCAACACCCTGCTGGGCTCGCCCCGGCAGCTGATCTGCCAGTGCTGCGGCATGCCCATTGAGGACGCGATCCTGGGCCGGGACAGGGACGGGGCCCTCAACGAGGACTACTGCCAGTGGTGCTACGCCGACGGAAGCTACACCTACAGCGACATGGACGAGCTGATCGAGGTCTGCGTTCCCCACATGGAGAGCCAGGGCTTCCCGGCGGATCAGGCGAGGGCCTGGCTGCGGGAGAGCCTGCCCAAGCTGGACTACTGGAAGCGGCATGCGGAGCTGGGGGACGACGGGAAGTTCGAGGCGCTGAAGAAGCAGCTGACGGAGGAGATCAACGCCCTGGCCGTGCCGGGGATGCCCCGGGTGGAGCGGCTCAACGCCCTGGTGGGCAGCTACGTGAATCTGGCCTACCCCCTCCCCAGCGGGGCGGCGGTGCGGTTCCTGGACGACCGGGGCAGCTACCTGGGGACGCAGCTGGAGCCGGAGGACGGCCAGGGGCGCTGCTTCGGCGTTCTGGCTAACACGGACTTCATCCTGATCTCCGCCTACGGCCCCGGGGGCAGCGACCCGGAGCTGCTGCTCTACAAAAAGCGGTAAAAATTCCTACACGCAAAAAAGGACGCGTCGGGCGACGCGTCCTTTTTGCGTGGTTGTGGTTTTCCGGTCTCACACCGCGGCGTAGCCGGCCCGGTAGGCTTTCAGATTCAGCTCCCGGAACTTGGGCGGCACGGTCTCGGCGATGACGGCCTCCCAGTCGATATCGTCCATGTGCAGGGCCTTCACCATGCCGCCGAAGAGGACGATGTTCATGCACTTGGCGTTGCCCAGCTCCTCGGCGATCTTCTCCGCGTTCAGCACCAGGCAGCGGTAGTGGGCCTGCATGGCCTCCAGGCAGCCCTGGGGGTACTCGCAGAGCCCCGCGGCGATGCTGGAGGAGGCCATCTCGTAGTCGTTGATGACGGCCACGCCGTCCGGCTTCAAAAAGTCGGCGTAGCGCACGGCCTCCATCTTCTCAAAGGCCACGATGATGTCCGCCGCGCCCTTGCCGATGACGGGAGACCAGACCTTCTCGCCCCAGTGCACCTGGGTGGAGACGCTGCCGCCCCGCTGACTCATGCCGTGAACCTCGGACATTTTGACGTCGTAGCCGGCCTTCATGAGGCCGTTCACCAGCACCTTGGCGGTGAGGATGGCGCCCTGGCCGCCCACGCCTACCAGCAGCGCGCTCTTGCTCTCTTTCATGCCGCTCACTCCTTCCTCGTAATGGCGCCCTTGGGGCAGACCTGGGCGCAGACGGTGCAGCCCACGCACTGGTTCTGGTCGATGCGGGCCTTCTTGTTCTCCACCAGGATGGCGGGGCAGCCCACCCGCAGGCAGCTCTTGCAGCCGATGCACTTGTCGGTGTCCACCACGCACTTGCCGATGTCGTGCTTGATGCCCTTGATGAGCAGGCAGGGGCGGCGCACCACGATGGCGGCGGGGACCTCGGAGGCGGCGGCCTTCATCACGGCCTCGTCCATGGCCTTCAGATCCTGGGGATCCACGATCTGGATGAACGCATAGCCCATGGATTCCAGGACCTTCTCGACGCGGATCTTCTCGGCGATCTCGCCCTGGAGCGTCTTGCCGGAGCCGGGATTGTCCTGGTGGCCGGTCATGCCGGTGATGGAGTTGTCCAGCACCACGGGGATCATGTTGCCCTTGTTGTAGATGATCTCCGCCGCGCCGGTCATGCCGCTGTGGAAGAAGGTGGAGTCGCCCACCACGCCGAAGACCTTGCGGGGGTCGCCGGTGAGAGCCAGGGTCTTGGCGATGCCCATGCCCACGGTGAAGCCGCCGCCCATGCACACGCAGGTGTCGGAGGCGTTCAGCGGCGCGGCGCCGCCCAGGGTGTAGCAGCCGATGTCGCCGGTGACGATGAAGTTCTTGTGCTTGGACATGGTGTAGAAGAAGCCGCGGTGGGGGCAGCCGGGGCAGAGAGCGGGGGGACGGGACACGGCGGCCACGCCCAGCTCCGGGGCCTCGGGCTTGACGCCGAAGAGCCGCTCCTTCAGAAGCTGGGGATTGTACTCATAGAGCTTGCCGGTGAGCTCCTTGCCCACGCAGTCGATGCCGGCGGCCTTGATCTGCTCCTCCATGAAGGGATCCAGCTCCTCGATGACGTAGAGCTTCTCCACCTGGGAGGCGAATTCCCGGATGAGCTTCATGGGCAGGGGGTTGGTCAGGCCCAGCTTGAGGAAGGAGGTGTCCTCGGGGAACACGTCCTTGGCGTAGAGATAGGCGATGGAGGCGGTGATGACGCCCACCTTGTGGCCCTTGATCTCCATCTTGTTCAGGCAGCAGGTGTTGCCGTACTCCTCCAGGGCGGCCAGATTCTTCTCCACCTTGGGATGGTTGCGGTAGGCCAGGGCCGGGGTGCAGGAGAATTTCATGGGATTGCGGACGTAGGGCTTGATCTCCTGCTCTTCCCGCTGGCCCAGGGTCACCAGGCTCTTGGAGTGGGAGACGCGGGTGGTGGTGCGGAACAGCACCGGCGCGTCAAACATCTCGGAGATCTTGTAGGCCTCCTTCATGAAGTCCTTGCACTCCTGGGAGTCGGAGGGCTCCACCAGGGGGATCTTGGCAGAGCGGGCATAGTGCCGGTTGTCCTGCTCGTTCTGGGAGGAATGCATGCTGGGATCGTCGGCGGTGACGATGACGAAGCCGCCGTTGACGCCGTTGTAGGCGGCGGTGAACATGGGGTCGGCCGCCACGTTCAGCCCCACGTGCTTCATGGCGCAGAGACTGCGCACGCCGGCGATGCTGGCGCCGTAGGCCACCTCGGTGGCGACCTTCTCGTTGGGGGCCCACTCGCAGTACAGCGCGTCCTTGTACTGGGGAAGATTCTCAAAGATTTCGGTGCTGGGGGTGCCGGGATAGGCGGAACAGACCTTCACGCCGGCCTCGTAGGCGCCGCGGGCGATGGCCTCGTTCCCGGAGAACAGAACCTTGTCCATAAGCATGACTTCCTTTCACTGGATTTGATACTGATTCTATCTTACAAAAGGACTTGCAAAGTGTAAAACAGGAACTTATAATAGGGCTATAAGAAAGCCTTATTTCCTCAGAGGAGATGATCCCATGACCACGACGCAGGCTCTATATGTGCTGGAGGTGGCGAGCTGCCGCAGCATGTCCCGGGCGGCCCAGCGGCTCTACGTGTCCCAGTCCGCCATTTCCCAGCAGATCCAGAAGCTGGAGCAGGAGCTGAACTGCGCGCTTTTCACCCGGACAGTTCATGGGCTGGAGCTGACCGCGGCGGGAGAGCGCTTCTGTCAGCAGGCCCGCCCGGTGATCGACGCCTGGCAGAAGCTCTGCCGGGACGTGCAGGCCAGCAATCCCACCGCCAAGAAGCAGCTCCGCATCGGCCTGGGCTCCCGGGTCTACTCCAACAGCCTGTTTCAGGACATCGTCCACTATTTCGACGGACAGCCGGAGATGGAGGTCTCCTTCTATACCGAGGCGGGCATGGACTTCCTTCTGGCCCTGCGGCAGCAGCAGGTGGATCTGGTGCTGGATCGTCTGCCCAGCGAGGACTATCTGGCCCGGCAGAACGAGTATTACAGCTTCCCCCTGGTGCGGGAGCGGCAGTGCGTGCTCCTGTCCAGCCGGGATCCCCGGGCGGGGCTGCCCTCCCTGTCCATCCGGGCGCTGGAAGGGGCCACGGTGATCTCCGGACTGGAAAACTCCGCCGAGGATCGGCAGCTCAAGGAGCTCTGCGAGCGGCACCGCATCAGTCTCAAGCGGGTCTTCCGCTCCGACGGCATCGACACCAACATGAGCCTGGTGCGCAGCGGCGTGGGGGTGGTGCTGGGGCCGGAGTCCTTTGCCCGATACTATAACGTGGCGGCGGTGCCGCTGGAGCCGGAGACCGAGGCGAGCCTGCAGTTCGTGTGCCTGCGCGCGCTGCTGCAGCGGCGGGAGATCCGGCAGTTCCGGGATTATCTGGTGCAGACCTGTCGGGAGCACGGCCTGCTGGCGCAGGAGCCATAAACGGAGCGTTTTCGCACACAGAAAGGGAAGAGGAAACACCTCTTCCCTTTCCTGCTTCCGGGGCCCTGGGCCGCCTCAGTATTCATAGATGCCGCCGCCGATGAACTCCCGCACCAGGGAGTCGGGGGACACGTCCTCATCCGCGATGTCGCCGAAGAGCTGCAGCGCCGGCAGCACGGCCCGCAGCTCGTCAAAGCGCTCCACCCCCTCGGGCACGGAGCGGAAGAGCTGGGTGGCCGTCTTGTTGTACACCGCCAGCTCGTAGGGCAGGCTGGTGTCGAACTGGTAATTGGCCTTATCCTTAAAGGGAGAGATAAAGAGCTTCTCGCCCCGGCGGACGTTGGCCCACATGCCCATGGTCTCCGCCGGGTCGGAGCCGCGGAACAGATAGTCCCGCACGGTGCGCCGCACCAGACGGAACCAGGTGCGCTTGAAGACCACCCGACCCTGGAAGATCACGTCGCTGCGGGCGGAGATGTAGAGCTTGAAGGCCTCCGGATGCCGGTCGGTGATCATATCATTCAGGGCGTGGATGCCCTCGAAGATCACGATCTCGTCGTCCTTGAGCTTAATGGACTTGGAGGGCTCCTGGATGCGCATCTTACGGGAGAACTCGTACTTTGGCACGTAGATGCGCCGCCCCTCCGAAAGCTCGGAGAAGTGCCGGTTCAGCAGCTCCATGTCCAGGCACAGGGGGCTCTCGTAGTCGATGTCTCCCTCGGGCGTGCGGGGGCAGGTGGCCGGATCCACCGTCTGGAAATAGTCGTCCATGGCCACGTAGTGGGTGCGCACGCCGTGGGTCTCCAGCGCCTCGGCGATCTTCATGGCGGTGGTGGTCTTGCCGGAGCCGGAGGGGCCGGACAGCAGCACGATGGGGCTCTGCTTCCGGTTCTCCAGGATCTTCAGCGCCGCCTGCTCCACCTTCTGGTGATAGGCCGCGTCGCTCTCCTGCACGAAGCCCCTGGGGTCGGTAACGGTCTTGAAGTTGATGTCGGTCAGCTGATATGCCATTTATACGTCCTCCTTGGCGTAAAATTGCCGGATTTTTTCTTTCTCTTCGCAGGTTTCCCCAATCTTCTGGATGTACTCCAGCGGGTACTTGGGCGCCATCAGGCGGATGTTGCGCCCGTTCCCGGGGGCGATCAGCTTGGTGGAGCCGCCCCCGCCCATGGCCAGGATGCTGCACAGCTCCTCCATGATGCAGATGTTGTAGAGGTTTGCATAGCCCGGCTTCGTCCAGCCCACGTTCTCGAAGCCGCCGGACATGAACTTCTGCCGGTAGAGGTAGTAGGGCTCGTAGTCCGCCTGCCGCAGCCGCGCCGCCGCCTCGTCCAGCATGGCGGCCACCTCCGTCTCGCCGGGGAGGGGGGAGCCCTCCAGGGTGATGCGGCTGCCCTTTTTGAGACTGAGGGTGTGGACGGTGACGTTCTCCGGCTCGAGGGAGAGCACCGCGTCCAGCGTGCGGGAAAAGCCCGCCGGATCGTCCGTCGGGAGCCCGGCGATCAGATCCATGTTCACCGCGAAGCCCCCAACGCGCCGTACGGTCTCCAGGGCGGCGACGATGTCCGCCGCCGTGTGCCGCCGGCCGATGGCCTCCAGCACCGCATCGGACATGGTCTGGGGGTTCACGCTGACCCGATCCACCCCGTGGCGGCGCAGGACGCGCAGCTTCTCCTCCGTGATGGTGTCGGGCCGGCCGGCCTCCACGGTGTACTCCCGCAGGGCGGAGAGGTCGAAGGTCTCCTCCAGCAGGGAGCAGACGCGCTCCAGCTGCTCCGCCGACAGGGTGGTGGGGGTGCCGCCGCCGTAGTAGATCGACACCGGGCGCAGTCCCAGCGCGCGCGCCTGGGCCGCGACGGCGCGGATCTCCCGCTCCAGCGCGTCCACAAAGGGCGGGATCAGCTTCATGCTCTTCTCCACGGACTGGCTCACAAAGCTGCAGTAGGCGCAGCGGGTGGGACAGAAGGGGATGCCGATGTAGAGGCACACGTCCCGGGGCCCCAGGCTCGCCTCGGCGCGCATGGTGTGGCGGGCGGCGTCCAGGCAGAGGGCCGTGCGCTCAGGGGAGACGTCGAACTCCTCCGTGAAGCGGGCCGCCGCCTCCGCCTCGCCCAGGCCCTGCCGCAGAAAGCCGCAGAGGAGCTTCCCCGGCCGCACGCCGGTGAGGGCGCCCCACACGGGCTTTTTGCGCCCGGCGCGCAGAGCGGCGCGGTACATGGCGTTTTTCACCAGACGCTGGCACTTCCGGTCGGTGATCAGGGCGTCGGTCAGAGTCTCGTTCCGCACGGCGGCCCGGCCGCGAAAGACGCCGGAATCCGTGTGCAGGGCGCAGGCGGCGGTGGTGAAGCGCGCTCCCCGGGCGAGCGAGACCTCCATCCGCTTGCCCGCGGGCCTGCCCGCGGGGTACTCGGGCCGCTCCTCGGGAAAGAGGGTCAGGAGCATCTGCTCCACGGCATATTGATAGCGATGTCCCTTCAAATAGATGTTCACACGCGGCGCTCCTCTGCTTCTTCCCGTTTCTATGTATGGTTTTTCGGGCAGTCTTAGACCAATAACAACTTATTATAGCAAATAAGCTCCGGAAACACAAGAAAGAACGCGCGTTTTCTCCGGGGGAGCGGAACTGCGGCCGCCGTCCCGGCCGAGAGGCTCTGCCGCGGCGTGTCGGCAGGCCGGAGGGAGAAGACCCGAAACGAAAAAAATGTTATTTTTCTTCAAAGTTTTTGTTGTTTTCTGGAAAAAAATATTGTAAAATACATATAGATGCTATAAAGTTGGGGTAAACTGTGATGTTTTCAGTCGGCGAGAAAATAATCTACGGGGAAAACGGCGTCTGCACCGTAGAAAAAATCGAACCCCTGGCTATGTCAGGCGCCTCCAAGGACAAGCTATACTATCATCTCAGACCCATGATCGGCTCCGGTATGGTCTTCACGCCGGTGGACTCCGGCGCGTATATGCGCCCGGTGATGAGCCGGGAGGAGGCCGAGGCGCTGATCGAGGCCATGCCCGGTATCGAGCCGGCCGTCTGCTATGACAACCGCTTCAACCATGTGGACGCGTTCTACAAGGAGCTGTTCCGGCAGCACAGCTGTGAGGCGCTGGTGGCCATCGTCAAGGGTCTGCGCAGCCGCATGGCCGAACGCAAAACCCGCAGCAGCCGCGCGGAGGCGACCATGAAGCGCGCCAGGGAAATGCTGCACGGGGAATTGGCCGTGGCACTGGGGCTGGAGCTGAACCAGGTGGAGGGCTATATCACCGAGCGCATCGGCCCCCAGTGAGAGGAAAAGCCCCCCGAAAAGTACCCAAAAGCCCGGAGAGGGAAGACGACCCTCTCCGGGCTTTTCTGCGCCTTTGAGCAGGGGGGAGACGGCTGCCGGAGCGGCAAAAACAGGAAACAGACTCTTGCATCAAAGGGGGTACTATGGTAAGATATTTTTTAGATTATTATGCCATTTTGTCCGTATCAGCTGAGCTTTCCCGGGGCTGATGCAGGGCAGAAGGAGTAGTTGATATGAGCGTTTGTCCCGCCTGCGGCATGTACTGCAGGGATACGGAGATTAAGTGCGGATTTTGCGGCGCCGCGTTGAGCGGGGCTGCGCCTCGTCCCGCCTCAAGTCTGGAAAAGGTCGCCGGGCAGGTCCTTGGCAGCATGGGCGGCATGCGTCTGTCTGCGCCGCCTGCCGAGGGGGAAAAGCGCGGCGCGTTTGCTTCGCCCGAGGGCTTGAGAGGGCGCGGCGGCGTCGTGTTCCAGCCGGAGAAACCCGAGGAGAAGGAACTGACGCCGCTGGTGGAGACCAGGGAGCTGCCCAGCGGCTTGATGGGCAAGATGGGCGCAAAAATGACCCGGGGCCCCGTTGTCGGGACTCCGCCCGCAGCCTCCAGAGAACCGGACAGGCCTCCGGTGAAGAAAGAAGAGAAAAAAAGCGAGCTGGCGCTGCTCCGGGAAATGGGACGGATGGGCGGCATCGTGTTCCGCTCCCCCAACGACGAGGGGCCGGTGGAAACCGACGACGGGACCAATGAATTCCTGAGCCACATCCCCGACGCCATTTTGTACCAGCGCTCTCCCCGGCTGAGAATACCCGTGCCGGAGATGCAGGTGGAGATCGAGGCGCCCCCCACCATCGGCGACAAGCCGGAGATCAACTGGCTTTCCACCCTGATGCCCGTGCTGATCTCCGTGGCGGTGGCCGTGGTGATGATGCTGGTCATGGACAGCCCCATGATGATGCTCTTTTCCATCCCCATGGCGGTCTCGGGCCTGGTCGTCTCCCTGGTCAATTACCGCAAGCAGAAGAAAAAATACCGGGAACAGACCGAGACCCGGCTGAATGTCTATACCAATCATCTGAGAGAATCGGTGGAGCGGATCGAGTTCGGACAGCAGCGGCAGTTGGACGCCCTGTCCTTCTCCGATCCGGACACCATGCAGTGCTTCCGCATCGTGGAGGAATGCGACCGGACGCTTTGGGACCGCAGCCCCTCCGACAGCGACTTCTGTTCCCTGCGCATCGGCAGCGGGACCCTGCCCTCCTCGGTGAGCGTGAAGACTCCCCGGGTGGGCCTGACGCTGGTGGACGACGAGCTGCGCGACCGGCCGGAGGCGATCCGCCGCCTGCACGAGAACATCTACGGCGCGCCCATCGTCTGCGACATCCGCGCCAACCGCATCTGCGGCGTAGTGGGGCCCCGGGCGGACGCCATCGCCCTGCTGCGCAATATGCTGGTGCAGTTCGCCACCCACCAGTGCTATACCGAAGCCCGCCTGATCTGCATATACGACGAGTGCGACGGCACCACCCTGAGCTGGGTGGGGGATCTGCCCCACGCTTTGGATGAGGAGCGGGAAAACGCCCTGGTTGCTACCAACCGGGAGGACGCCAAGCGCATCCTCACCGCCCTGGCCGAAGTGCTGAAGGACCGCAAGCTGGAGCTGGAGTCCGACAACAGCTACAGCGCCCCGCCGATGATGTTGCCCTATTTCCTGATCGTTGTGGCGCAGCCCGCGTTTCTGACCAAGGACAATCCCATCAACGAATACCTGCTGCGCGGCCCCGATCTGGGCGCCGGCATGATCATGGCGGTGGAGGATATCACCCAGCTTCCCAAGGAGTGCAATCTGATCATCACGGCCCGGGACGGCGCGGGCGAGATCTTTTCCAAGGCCGACACGACCCATCGCCGCCCCTATATCATGGACGAGCTCAGGAGCATCTCGCTGATCCGCTTCAGCCGCAAGCTGCGCCGCATCGTCTGCGAGGAGGTGGGCAAAAAGGCCCCCCTGCCCAAGAAATACGACTTCTATCAGATGCAGGGCATCAGCGCCGCCCGGGACTGGGACGTTTCGGCCCACTGGCGCGCCTCCGACATCTGCGCCGGCATCTCCGCCCCCATCGGCATCGCCGAGGGCAACGAGCTGCTGAATCTGGATCTGCATGAGAACGCCCACGGCCCCCACGGCCTGGTGGCGGGCACCACAGGCTCCGGTAAGAGCGAGGTCATGCTCAGCTATTTGCTGAGTCTGGCCATGCGCTACCACCCCTACGAGCTTGGCTTCGTGATCATCGACTTCAAGGGCGGCGGCATGGCCAACCGCCTGGCGGAGCTGCCCCATCTGATCGGCGCCATCACCAATATCGAGGGCGGCGCCATCAACCGCTCCCTGGCCTCCATCAAGGCGGAGCTGCTGAAGCGGCAGCGCCTCTTCGCCGAGGCGGGCGTGGACAGCATCGACAAATACATCCGCGCGCTGAAGACCGGCAGGGCCCGCGTACCGCTGCCGCATCTGGTCATCATCGTGGACGAGTTCGCCGAGCTGAAGGCCCAGCAGCCGGAGTTCATGGCGGAGCTGATCAGCGCTGCCCGCATCGGCCGAAGCCTGGGCATCCATCTGATCCTCGCGACCCAGAAGCCGGCCGGCCAGGTCAGCGACCAGATCTGGAGCAACTCCCGCTTCCAGATCTGTCTGAAGGTGGCCACCAAGGAGGACAGCAACGACGTCATCAAATCCCCCCTGGCCCTCAGCATCAAGGAGCCGGGCCGGGCCTATCTGCGGGTGGGCAACAACGAGGTCTTCGAGCTGTTCCAGTCCGGCTACAGCGGAGGAAAGGCCCCCGATGCACGAGGGACCCAACTGGAGGCCATGGTGGCCCATATCGCGGAGAGCTGCCGGGCCAGCGGTATCGTGCGCCTGCCGCCGATCTGCCTGCCGGAGCTGCCGGAGCGGATCGACTATCCGGCCAGGATCCCAGCCCGTAGCCCGCAGCTTCCCGTGGGCATCTTCGACGACCCCGAGGGACAGTGCCAGGGCCCCCAGATGCTGGACGTGTTCGGGAAGAACACCTTTATCCTCGGCTCTTCCCTGTCCGGCAAGACCAATCTGCTCCAGACCATCATCCGCGGCGCCGCGGAGAGCTACAGCCCGGAGGAGATGAATATCTACGTCCTGGATTTCGCCTCCATGGTGCTGAAAAACTACGAGACTCTGCCCCATGTGGGCGGCGTCGTCACCCGGCTGGAGGACGAAAAGCTAAAAAATCTCATGCGTCTGCTGAACGCGGAGATCGAAAGCCGCCGCAACGCCTTCCTGGAGCTGGGCGTCAGCTCCTTCAACGCCTACCTGGAGGCAGGCAGGCGGGACAAGGCGCGGATCCTGCTGCTGATCGACAACCTGACCGCCCTGCGGGAGCTGTATTTCCAGGACGACGACGCCCTGCTGCCTCTCTGCCAGTCCGGTCTGACCTACGGCATCAGCGTGGTGGCGACGAACAGCCAGACCGCCGGCATCGGCTACAAGTACCTGGCGAACTTCGCCAACCGGATCGCCATGTTCTGCAACGACTCCGGCGAATACGCCAGCTTCTTCGAGCACTGCAGCCTGCGCATCCCGGATATCCACGGCCGCTGCATCGTGGAGCAGAGCAAGCGGCTCCTGCAGTGCCATACCTATCTGGCTTTCCCGGGGGAGCGGGAGGTGGACCGGGCGGAGGCCATCCGTTCCTGGGCCGCGCAGATCGGACGCAGAAGCAGCAGCCGTGCCCGCGCGATCCCCCAGGTACCGGAAAAGCTGCCCTCCCAGGCGCTCATCCGGGCCAGTGCCCCCGGTATGCGCAAGCGCGGCGGCTGTGTGGTGGGCCTGGATTACGAGACCGTCACCCCCGTGCTGCTGGAGCTGGATCGCCTGGGCGTGCTGGGCGTGGCCGGCGGAGACGGGATAGAGGCCCGCGGCCTGATCCGTCATTTGATCCGCACGGCGGAGACGGTCTTCCCCGAAAGCATGAGCTTTTATATCGTCGACGGCATCGGCCGCGGCCTGCTGGACTGCAGGAAGCGCCCTCTGGTCGCCGCCTATGAGTACCTGCCCGCCAAGGCGCCGGAACTGATCAAAACGGTGGAGGCGGAGCTTGCCCGGCGCTATGACGCGCTGATGCACGCCGATGCGGATCCGGCCCAGGAAAAGCTGCTGGTGCTGGTGCTGACCGGCAACGCCGCCATCGAGGCGGCCAGCGCCGACGCATCCGCCCTTGCCGCCTTCCGGAACATCGTGGGCAAGTTCAAGTCCCTAAAGGCCTGCGTGCTGCTGAACGAGTGCGACAACAGCCCCATCAACTACGCCGCGCCCGAGCTGCTGAAAAAGCTCAAGGAAGAGCAGAAGCTGATCTTCTTCGGCGATCTGGCCGCGCTGAAATTGTTTGATCTCCCCTATACTTCCATCAAGAAATTCAAGAAGCCCCTGGGGCGCAACGACGCTTATCTGATCCAGGGGAGCGACTGCGTGCGCATGAAGGTGCCGGAGGACGAGGCTTTCTCGGATTGAGTCCGGGCGTCGAAAGCAAGTCCGGATGCCCGACAGGGTATCCGGTGTGGATAGAGAAGGAGGAAAACGGTCTATGTTATCTGAAATTCTGGCCACCATCAGCCGGCTGGAAGGTATGCTCTCCTCAAAGAGGCAGGACAAACAACGGCTGGAACAGGACGCGGAGGAGCTGCGGGAAAGCAAGAACGGACTCAACGGTCTGCTCAACGCTCACGAAAGCCTGAACCAACGCCAGGCCCAGAGCTTCCAAAGCCCCATTTTTCAGCGGAACAACTTTATGCGCGGCTTCAGCAGCAGCATGATGGAGAATCTCGGGAAGAGCGGCGCCTGCTCAACGGAGCTCAGCTCCGCCGTTCAGGGCGCGAGCCAGGTTGAGATCCAGAAGGAAACGGAACTGGCCAGAGTGAAAGAAGAGATCAGAAGCCTCAATGCACAGCTTGACGCGGCCTATGTCCAGCGGGCGCAGGAAGCGGACGAATAAGAGGGAGGAAAGAAGATGCAGGACACGCTTGTTGTAGATGAGGAATTCACTGAATCTGCGTCGGCAACCATACAGATCAGTGCGAAGCTGGAGGAGCTGCTGACAAGCTACCTGGAGATCATGAATACGGCCTCCGCTGCGGGCACCATCGACGGCGAGTCCGCCGATGCGCTGCGTACCTATGTGGATTACGCAAAGCGGCTCCAGGGCGTTCTGGGACAGATCCAGATGTGTTATTCGGTAATTGCGCAGATGTTTGTGGACCGCTTGGACGTGGCCGACACCTATCTGTACTGAGAGGTAACATAGATGATACATATTGATACGGCTATTCTCGAGCAATGCATCGGACAGTTGGGTGAGCTGGAGTCGCTTGCGGTTTCGACGGAGATCCCTGTCCAGAACAGCCTTGGCACCTCGGCTGATGCGGCGCGCCAGGTCCACGAATTGCTCAATCAGCTTGCGACGCAGGATCTTCCGGCACTCTTCAGCAATTCGGCTCTCCTTCTGTCCGCCATCAAGACGGATTTTGAGCGGATGGACGTGCAGCTCGGCGAGTCCTATTGATCGGGGGTGCGGAGCAAATGAGACGTGACTTTACCCAGGAATACTACCTGGAGCTGTGCGACACCATACGCAGTCTGAAAAGCGAACAGCTCTGTTTCCTGACGGACTTCTTCGGCGACCTGATTCTGAAAATCAAGGCATGGCTGGAAAAACACGGGGTGTGCGACCCGACGGAGGATATTCGGGCCCACCATCGGGAACTGCTGGATCGGGAAAACACCACGCTGGAAAAGCTCGCCGCGATCTTTCAGGAGGTTTGGGCGACGGACAACGTGTTCGGCACGGGGGAGAGCTACTTCAACGGGACTGTCACAGCGCTGGCGTCCTACCAGAATTATGTCCGCACACTTTCCGGTATCGCCGCGGAGGCGAGCGTGGCCGTTCAGAGCGGCGGAAAATTGCAGGACTGCCTCTCCGAGAAAACCATCCGCATGGAGATGGATCCGCTTGACGCCTCGCTGAACGCCGATCTGAGTCCCATTGTGTTTGCGCTGAGCACTTTCATGGTGAACAATGACCCGTACTTCAAGACCGCCTATGTGGAATTCTTTGAGATCGGTCATCCGGAATATGCGGAGTTGATGGCGCAGGTCCTGTCCGATCCGGATCTGACGGATCAGGAGCGCAAGGACATCCGGTACTTGATCTATTCCGCGCCGGAGCCCTATCGGAGCATCTATCTGGAGCACGTGGACAGCTTTGTGGTGCATGTGGACGGCGACGTGGACGGCGCCTACTACTCGGGCTGGCTCAGAGAGATCTTCATCCGGGACACCGACAAATACTTTGCGGACGATCCCATGGCGCCCTACACCACCTTCTTCCATGAGAGCGGCCACGCCATCGACGACTTTGAAAACGAGAACGGCTACATGCTGACCACCCATTTCACCTACGAGGGACAGTCGCTGCATGATCTGGTGACGGGCGATGTGCGGAACTATGTGGAAGACTATATACGCAATGATCCCTATCTGAGCTCCCTCACCGAGGAGCAGCGTCAGACGGTACTGTGGGGGCTGAACCTGACCGACAATGCCGAGTTTGCTTACGGCGGCGGCACGGAGCTTTCGGATCCGGTGCTGGAGGCCGCGCGCCAGGCGGTGATCAACCACATGAAAACAGATCTGGCCGGATACGAGAACGGCGCCGCCTCGGACGTCTACGGCGGCGTGACCAACAACGCCATCTACGGCAACTGGGGCCACTGGACAGATACTTACTGGTACAACGGGAACAGCGCCACGGGCTCCCAGGAGATCGAGCTCTGGGCGGAGTTCTTTGGAGCAAAAATGACCGGCGATGAGGCCACACTGGCTTCCATCCGGGCGCATTTCCCCAGGGCCTATGACGCGATGGAGGCCATGGCTCTGGAAATGGCTTCGAATTGAATGAACAGGAGGCGGAATACATGGAATTGACAAAAGAGTACGTGATCGCCCACTCCAAATTGACGGAGGCGGACTTTGAGGGCGTGGATTTTAAGGACTTCGTGACGCGCTTCGCGCTGACGCCCGAGCGGCTGGAGCAGTATGAGCCCACGATGCTGCTGGGCCTGTACAGGAACATGCTCAAGCGGGAGCCGACGGTGGATTACACCGGCCTGTACCGGTTGGCGCAGGGCAAGCTTGACGAGAAGGATCTCAAGGCTGTGGAGACACTGATCTGGGAGTTCCATTCGGGCAGCTACAACAGCGCTATGGTCATCGACGGCAAGGGCGGCGCGGTCTACTACGGGCAGGGCTGCTTCCTGAACGCCTGCGGTGAAAGCAAGCGGGTGGCGGACTTTGGCAGGGAAGACGCCGCGTTCCTGGAAAAGGCTCTGCGGGAGAGCGGGATCTGCACATGGGAAGAAGAGTACAACGGCACGGACGAGGGGACCACGGGCAGCTTCGGCTGGGCGATTGGGATCCGGCTGCAGGATGGACGCTGTGTGCGTTACAGCGGCCATGGCGTGCGCAATTCCGGCACGCCCGAAACCATGCGCCCGCTGCTGAAGGCGCTGATCGGGCGCTTTACGGGAAAGTAAGCTGCGGCGGATCGAGCAAAAAGGAAAAGACGCGTTTCAAACGAAACGCGTCTTTTCCTTTTGCTTTTTGGAGATCAATCAGGCCCTGAACTGACTGGCGATGCTGGCGTCGGTCTCTTCGACGATCCGGGCGGTGGCGTCCAGCGCGGTGGCGATCTCGCGGATCAGCTCCTCAGCCTTCATGAAGCCGGGCTTCAGCTCGGCATAACGGCTGGCGTAGCTCTGGCTGGCCTCGCCTTCCCATTCGCCCTGGAGAGCGGACAGCAGGGAGTCCATCCGGGCGATAACTTCATTGACCTTCTCGGCCTCGGTGCGGTACTCGTTGGCTCTGCCGCGCATCTGTTCAGGGGTAATTCTGATTTGTCCTGCCATGTTTGTTTCCTCCTGTTTTATATTAATTGGATTATGCGCAAATAAAGTGCCTGGGTACGGGGCGGGCTTACGCCTGCCACTTTTCCGCGCTGCCCCGCTCCAGATCCGGGTTGGCCCGGAGGTAGGCGCGGATGGTGTCCTGCATGTTGTCGTCGTCCACATCGCGGTAGCCCTCGAAGACGACACGGTTGATGTTCTCCGCGTTGAAGTAGGCCATCTGATCTCCGGTCAGGCCCTCGGGATAGAGCACGCCGCCATAGTCGAAGAAGAAGGTCTTGCCTCCGTTGCGGACCTGGATGGCTCTGGCAATGATGAGCAGCTTCTGCGTGGCTCCCTGCAGGAGCACCACGCTGCCAAGGGGAAGGAAGGAAGTAATGTCTCTATCCATAGTGCAAGAATCCTCCGGTTTGGTTTGTTGAATTGTAAAGACCTCTCCGTTGAACCGCCTGATGAAATAATCGTTCAATTTTATTCCGGCTGGCGATAAGGTTTGGTTTTCAGAGTCAAATAGAATGATATCATCACTTGAGTTTACAAGAGCATACTCGCCGTCATCAAGATTTTCGATTGCATAGAAAGGCTTGGTGTCAACAAAGTACTTATGGAGATAAGCCGTCTGAGAGAGAAGATCTGATTTGAAGAGTTGACGTGAATTCACTCCATAGAACTCAATTTCATTTTTACCAAGATAACCGTAGGACAAAAGATAATTCTTAAGCTGGGAGCCAATCGGAATGCCAAATGAAGAGACAATTTCTGATAGCTGTGTTTCGGTAATCAGGTTTTTTGTGCTCTCAAAGGAGACGGTTTTAAGATAATTAGACAACTCCATGCTTACATCCCTCCCGTTGATCTTGTTTTCCAGTAATTCATTCGCTCCCGCTGATATTGATACTTCAGATCGGCATTGTTTCTCCAACTGTTTTCTGTCTTTGGATGAAGAATGGAGTGGTTACCATCTCCGTGCTCAGAGTTTTCGCATAATTCAGCAAACGGCCCGTCATAATCCTGTCCCATATGATGAAGCTCAATCCGTTCTCCTGTTTTTGCGTCGTATGGGGAACGACCGCTTGCCATCAGTTCTCTGTTGGTCAATCCGGTTTTCTCATCGACATAGTCATAATCGATATCCTTCATCAGAGCACTACGACCGTTTACCTCGCCTTCTGTAAGCTCAGCTTTTTTATATATGTCATACTGCTCGCCGGAATCGACATGTTCAACGACATCATCAGACCAACCAGTTTCATCCTGATAGCGCTGTTTTTCGGCGTCAAGCTTGAACTCCGGATCCTTCGCGGAGCGGAGGCCGCCGGTCACCCCGCCGATGGCTGCGTCGAAGACGATGCTTTTCAGGTTGAAAGCGTCGTGGAGAGCAGCGTCCCAATCGCCGCCGCTGGTGATCAGGGTTCCGGCGCCGCGGGTCACGATTCCGGAGCTGACCTGGCTGATGGAGCCGATGGTCGCGCCGGCGCCCACGCGGACAAAGGTGTTGGTGGAGTTCAGCAGCGCACTGCCCGCGGCCGTGGAGCTCAGCCCGGAGGTGACCGCCTGACTGACCCCCGCCCCCAGGTAGCCTGTGACAAAGCCGGTGGCGCCGCCGATGGCCGCGCTCTTGAAGACGGAGCCCCAGTCGTATTTGCCGGCGTTCTCCCGAAGGCTGCCGTGCTCCACATACTGATCCGCCAAGGCGTGTCCGCCGGCCATCACCGTACCGCTGACGGCGGATACGGCGCCCACCACCAGGGGAGTAGCCGTGCCGCCGGAGCCGACGATGATGGCGATGGCGGCGATGGAGCCGAGAACACAGGCGCCGGTGAGCAGCCATTTTTGCTTCTCTGCCGTTTTTTTTCGCGCCTCGTACTCCGCCTGGAGCTGGGCGATGCGCTCGTTCTCCGCCTCGATGGCCGCCTCGATGGCGGGGCCCTTTTCGCTCATCTCCTTCTCAATGGCCAGGTGGGACTCATAGAGCGCCAGGAAGGAAGCGGAGGACGCCAGCATTTCCGGGACAAAGCTGCTCTTGTATGAGCGGGACTGCCCGCGGCATTCCTGAATGAAGGTGCGCAGATTCTGGATCAGCTTCTCGGTGTTGGTGAAGTCCGAGGCCAGGTGCCTTTCCTCCAGCGCATGGATGTTCTCGTTCAGCGTACTCAGATAGTCTACTGCGGCCTTATGGGCGGAGTCCACAGAGGTGACGTCCCGATAGGAAACGGTAAAGATATCCCGGATCGGGGCAAGCGCAAAACTAAGACGATCGTCCAACACCAAGGCGGCGTCTTTCTGCGTCTGAACTTGCTCCTCCAGCTTGGTAAGCTCTGCGCAGTCGATGTAGGCGTGTATGTTGGAATCGATCGTATCGCGGTAATCCTGGAAATAGAGCATCTCGTTGCTGCAGTGGGTCGAGATCAGCTCGCCCAGCAGAGCGGTGATGACATTGTGAACGTTGGAGAGATAGTCGCGGATATTGTCAGCGCCCTTGCCCGTCATATGGGGGCTTCCGATCAGCTCGCCCATGCTGTCGGAGAAGGTCTTGAGCGCCTCCTGGAACTGCCCGGACTGATTGCAAAGCTGAATATTCAGATCGCCCAGCGCGTCAAAATCAACTAGAAAACTCAAAGGGAACTCCTTTCCGTCCGGCGCTCAGGAGCGCGCCAACGAGGAATCGACTTCCTGGACATGTGCGATCATGGTATCAAGGTCGCCCGTATCCTTCCGGATCAGGGCCTGGTATTCCCGGAGCAGAGAGCAGATCTCCCGGTGCTGCTCGGCGTAGCGCGCGGCGGTGGAAAGGGGTGATTCGGGGAGCTGCGCGCTGGAAGCGTCCAGCTTGCCGCCGCAGGAGCGCACGTTTGCCACAGCGGAGGAAAGCTGCGCGTTCAGTTTGAATTCCGCCACTGGACTCACCTCTCAGTTGAAATAGTTTTCGATCTTGTTTGCCAGGGAATTCAGAATAGCGCCCAGACGTCCCAGCAAGCCGCGTTCTTGCAGCTTCTGGTTTTCGATTTCCGTGATGCGGTTGTTGATGCTGTCCAGCACGTAATCCAGCGTGTGCAGATAGTAGTCGTTGTTTTCAAACGTTACGCCCAGCATCTTGGAATGGAAGGTCTGGGAGGTGTTGCCCTTCCAGGAGCTCTTTCTGCCGTAGATGTCGTCGTCCGCTTTTTTGACCTTCTCGTATTCGGATTTGATGGTGCTGATCTCGGTTTTTACCGGGCGCAGACGACCCAGCAGATAGTCGCATTCTCCGATCCGACTCTCGCAGGCTCCATAATCGGAGCGGGTCTGAGACTGCTCCTCCAGCAGGGCGTCGTATTCAGGATCGCTGCTCATATGCCGTTCTCCATTTCCTGCGGCCCCGCGCTCTGATCCGCGCGCAGGCCGGTTTTTTGATCATCCTTACTTTTTCGCGGGCTGGAAATGCTCGGCCAGGGCGTTCAGCAGGGGCTCCACGGTCTCGGGGCTTCCCGAATCGCGCACGCCGCTGCCGCTGTAGCGGACGCAGCGCCCGTCCTCCAGTCGGATCCCGACGGCCCATTCATAGAGGCCCGTGGTGCCCTCGCTGCTGCCTTTATACTCGTTCTCCCAGCCGGTGATCCCGCTCTCCTCCAGGGCACGGGTCAAAAAGGCCGCGTCCTCCTCGGTGAAGTCGGCGATCCGCATGCTCTCGCCAACGGCGTCCAGGAAGCAGCCCTGCCCGTAATAGACGGCGCCGGTCTCCCGGTCGATCACCATGCAGCGGTTTTCATTTCCCTTGTGAAGCTCCCAGACCAGCAGGACGACATGCTCCAGCTCCTCCCGGGAGAGCGTCCCCTCCGCCTCGGCGTACAGGGCGCTGTAGTCCACGGTGGGCTCCTGCGCCATCGCCTGCTTGTAAAGACCCAGCAGCATGGCCGGATCATATTCCTCCAGCCGCTCCGGGGTGAGCTCAAAATAGGCGACGAAGGCGTCAAAATCCACACCCTCGAAGTCCGCCTCGGTAAGCTCGCTGTTGGCGATCACATATTCCTTGGTCAGCGCAGCCGTCGGATCTGACGGATCCGGGGGGCTCGCGGTCTCCTGCGGCGCGTCCTGTCCTCCCGCAGCGGGCTCCGCGGCCGCGGGCTCTCTCTGGTTACCGGACTCCACAAGGAAGAGAACGATCCCCGCCGTGAGGATCAGCGCCAGGCAGATGATGAGGATGGTACGCAGTTTCAAAGCCAAGCCCTCCTTAGTTCGCAGCCATTTGCTGCGCCATGGCTTCCATCGCTTCGTAGGCTTTGGGGAAATGCGCGCGGATGGAGGCCAGTTCTTTCTCGTCATGGGTCATTTTTGCGGCGAAGAATTCCGCCCAGAGTTCATGCTCCTGGTGGCCCGTCGGGGTAGTGCCGTAATACCAGTAGGTGTTCGAGGGATGACCCCAGGTGCTACGCAGGACATTGTTGGTAACGCCGCCATAGACGTCGGAAACCGCCGAATTGTCGTGCCCGTACAGATCGCTGCTCATATGACGGATCACAGCCTGCCGCGCGGCTTCCAGCACCGGGTCGGAAAGCGCCGTACCGGGCTGATAAGCAAAGCTGGCGTCGTCGGTGAGGTTCAGCCCTCGCAGAACCTGATAGCGCTGTTCCTCCGTAAGAGAGCCCAGGTAGGGGTCGTTGCGCATGTAGTCTTCAACGTAATTCCGAACGTCCGCGGTGAGCAGATCGTGCAGCGACTGGCCCTCGTAACGAAACTCCTCCGACATTACGCCGCCGCATTCAAAGTCGTCGACGGCGTGGCCGCATTCGTGGAAAAAGCAGTTATACGCGGAACGGAGATCCAGCCGGAGGTTGCCGTCTTCATCCTCAATGAAGATCTCCTCCAGACCGGGCATATAGTAGGCGCCGTTCACGTCGCTGTCCACGTGGATCACAAAGCGGCTCAGATGTTCCAGATAAATGCTCCGGTAGGGCTCCGGCGCGGAGTATATGATGAAACGGATATCCAGCCGCTCCGCCTCAGACAAATCCGGATCGGAAAGGACCCGGTCCAGCAGAGCGGCCTCCTCCGGGTGGAGCGCCTCATAAAGCTGGACGTAGTTCCGCTTGCTGTCGTAGGAGATGGCGGGAAAGCTCTCCGAGGTGTATTCCACCTCGTACAAGCTGATGTTATCCTCATAATAGTCCCGCTGATCCGTGGCCACGTGCACCAGAAAAGGGGTGAAGCAGGAGGCCAGGCTCCCTCCGTAGGCAACCACAGATTCCGTGCGGGCGCAGAGACCGGAGAGATGGATCATCCGCTCCCGCAGCTGCGCCGTCTTCTCCAGCGGAGCATAGAAGCCGGATTCCCCGGCATAACGGTTGTCCAAGTCGGAGACATCCTCGAAGATGCGATCCAGCTCCTCCAAGGTGGTGTTCTCCATGTCCAGCACTTCTTTGTGGTATGCATTGATATCGCTCATGGTGTCGACGATGCCGTGCTTGCCCAGAGCGTGCTTGATGCGCAGAAAGATATCGCCCAGAAAGTCCGTGATAAAGCAGAGCTCCTCTTGCTGGATCTGCTCGATCAGGCTTACCAGCTCGGCGTAGGCTTCAATGGAAAAATCGCGCTTCATGGCCCTAACCTCCCTGCTCGAAGGACTGCGCCGCCTGCTGATCAGCACGCCGATAGCTGGCGGAAATCGCGGCCAGAAGACGATTGGACAGGTCGATCAGCTCCGGCAGATCGATGGCGGCAAGGGCGAGCAGCTGCGAAAAGAGCTGCTTTTCCTGGTCTGCGGCTTTGCCGCAGCTGAGCACCAGCTTTTCGGTGACGGGACTGAGCGTGACGCGCAGGGAACCGAGACGGGCCATGCAGGAGTCCAGTTGATCCAGATTGACATCTATCATTTCGCTGCGCCCCCCTCAGTACAGGAACTGATCCGCTGCGTCCATTTCGACCAGGAAGCTCTGTACGGCGGAAGTGTTCTTCGTTTTCACATCCTCGATCATCTGCTGCATCTCGTTTGCGACGGACACGAAGGCGGCCATGGCCTCCGAAACATTGCCGGAGATGGTGCCCAAGGTCGAGGCGTCCGACATGATGGAGAGATAATCGGCGACGACGTTGCCCAACTCCGTGCAGAGCTGAGAAATGCCGTTGCTGTGGTCGGTGAATTCTTCGTCGACGACGATAACGTCATGCATAATCTGTGCCACCTCCCGCGGCGAGCGCGATTTCTTCCTCCCGAATCTGGGCGCCCAGAGCATCAAGCTGGGATCGCAGACCGCAGAGCGCTGCCTCGTTGTCGGACATCTCCTGCTCGATGCGGAAAAGCTTGCCGTTCAACTCGTCCTCCGAATGGATGATAGAGGCGGAGCGGGCTTGACCGGAGGAAAGCGTTTCCTCCAGGCGGCTTCGCAGCATCTGCGCGGCGTGGCTGGAACTGAGTGCGGAGTTGGAAAAGGAACGCTGCTGCCGGGCGAAAAGAGCCTGCTGCGCGTCTGCGACAGAGCCCAGGTCGTGCAGGGCAGAAGAAAGCTCCCCACTGTCCGAACGCAGCTGTGAGTTGCGCGCAAGGAGCTGCTGCACCTGCCATTCCAGGCTGCGCATCCAGGAATAGAGTTCCGATAGCATGACCCGCGCCCCCCCGATCGGACGCTGCCCGACCAAATGGCTGGCAGACGATCCAATAGTATTATCGGAAACAGTATACCAAAGCCCCCAAGCATTTGCAACACAGATTCGGGGTTTTTCAAGAATACTAGGCCTTGCCGGAGGAGAACGGAAAGCGCTGCGCAAACCGGGCCGCGAAAAAGCCGGCTCTCCGCTCCGGGCCGCTTTTCCGGCCGCGCTGTTTTTTGCAGATCGGCCTCTTTCTTTCACTGATTCATTAAAATGCTGTTGATTCGGTCAGGACTATTTGATACAATTGGCTTAACGAGTGAAACGCGGCAAACGGAGCGGGGACAGAGGATCTCTCATGCGGCTTGGGGGGATCCGGGGAAAGAGAGTGAAACGTCGATTCTACGAGGAGGAATGCAAATTGGACAAGCAATACGACATCATCGTCATCGGCGCAGGAAATGGCGGGCTGTCGGCGGCGGCATCCGCATGCAAAAGGGGATATAAAACCCTGCTGATTGAGCAGCACAACCTGCCGGGCGGCTTTGCCACGAGCTTTCGGCGCGGTCGATTTGAGTTTGAGCCCGCGCTGCACGAGCTGTGCGACATCGGCGAGCCGGGGGCCAGAGAGGAAGTAGGCGCCCTGATCGACTCCTACGGGGCGAAAGTGGACTGGGTCAGGCTCCCGGAGGCATACCGCCTGATCATCTTTGGCGAGGGAGAGGAAAAGATTGACGCCGTGATGCCCTTCGGGAAACAGGCGTTCATCGATAAAATGGAGCAGTACGTGCCCGGCAGCCGGGAGTCCATGGAAAAGTTCTTCTATCTGGCGGACTGCATCATGGCCGCAAACGCCGCCGTGGCCGCAGCCGGCGGAAAAGCGGATCCAAAGGTCATGATGAAGGAGCATCCGGACTTCCTCAAGTGCGCGAACTATCCCACGGCGGTGGTGTTCCGCAAGCTGAAGATGCCTCTCAAAGCCCAGAAGATTCTCTCGGCTTACTGGTGCTACATGGGCGTCAACATGGAAGATCTGGAATTTGGCTTTTACGCGGCCCTGGTGCACAAGTACATCGTCAACGCCGCGTATATCCCCCGGTACCGCTCCCATGAGCTTTCCGTCGCGATGGACAAGACGATCCGGGAGCACGGCGGGACGATCCTGTACAACACGCTTGCCACGAAGATCTTGATGGACAACGGCGCCCCTGCCGGCGTGGAGACCACGCACGGCCCCTTCTATGCCCGCCATATCATTCCGGATATCTCTCCCAACGCGGTTTTCGGCGAGATGATGAACGGCGGCGAGGGCCTGCCGGAAGACCATATCCGCGCCGTCAACGCCCGCAAGATCGGCGGGCGGGGCTATTGCTGCTACGTGGGTCTCAACAGGACCGCCGAAGAGCTGGGCGTCGATGCGTACAGCTACTTCATCAGCGAACTGTCAGATACCGTGAAGGAGCAGGAGCTGGCAGGCACCTTCCGGGAGCATCCGATGCAGGCGACGATCTGCCTCAACCACGCCATCCCCGACTGCTCGCCTCCGGGAACCTGCATCATGAGCTTTACCACCTTCTTTATGAAGGATATCTGGTCTGATGTGACCGAAAAGGAGTACACCGCGAAGAAGCGGGAAGTCGCCGTCAAGCTGATCCGCGATTTTGAAAAGGCAACGGGCACCAGCATCACGCCATACATCGAAGAGATCGAGATCGCTTCGCCGGCGACGCTGGCACGTTACGCCCTGGTCCCGCAGGGCGCGATGTACGCCTACTCCTGCGGCGAAGGCGACGGCCTGATGGCCCGCCTGCAGATGCTGGATGAGGATCAGCGCGTGAAAAACATCCGCTTTGCCAGCGGATACGGCCCGCGTCTTTATGGCTACAGCTCCACCTACATGGGCGGGGATATGGCCGTGAAGCTGACAATGGCGGATATGAAGGAGGAGCACTATGAAAAAGTTTAATTTTCATGTTAAACCGATCGGCCTCCTTGATATGCTCCACTTCAAGCAAATGGTCCCCAGGAGACGGGCGATTTTGCGAAGCGGCTCTCTGGAGCCCATCACGGCCGTATACGGCGTGAACCGCCTGGCCCGCTCTCTGCACCCGAAGCAGCAAAAGGCCGTCGTCAGGGAGATCATTCCCCGCAAGGACGCCAACACGTATATCCTGAAGGCGGACAAGCTGGCCTATTTCCGGGCCGGACAGTATGTGTCGGTCAAGCTGCAGATCGGCGGCTCCGTCACGGCGAGGCCCTATACCCTGGCGGCCTCTCCCGCGCTGGCCCTGAAGGGAGAGTACCAGATCACGGTGAAAAAGGCCCAGGAGGGGTTCGTGTCCGACTATATCCTCAAGAATTGGGAAGTGGGAACCGAAGTCACGCTCTCCGGGCCGGAGGGACCCTTCAGCTACGAGCCTCTCCGGGACGAAGGCGAAGTCGTGGGGCTTGCAGGGGGCAGCGGCATCACGCCGTTCATGGCCATGGCCAACGCGATCCTGGATGGGACGGAGGATTTCCGGCTGACGCTCCTGTACGGCAGCAGGAAAAGGGAGGACATCCTGTATGCGGAGGAACTGGAGAAGATCTGCGCCGCGACGGATAAGGTCAAGGTGATCCATGTCCTGAGCGAGGAGCGGGCGGAGGACTGTGAGTACGGCTTCATCGGGGCGGATCTCATCCGGAAATACGCGCCTGAGACCTATACGCTCTATATCTGCGGCCCGAGAGCCATGCATGATTTCCTGGCAGGAGAACTGCCCAAGCTCGGCCTGGATCAAAAGCATATCCGGCGCGAATTTGTCCCGGCTCCCGGCTCGCCGGCATACTTCGAAGACTACCCAGGCGATCCCGCGGAGCAGTTTACACTTACACTGCATCTCCTCGGAGAAGAAAAGCAGATCCCGCTGCGGGCGGATGAGCCTGTGCTGACGGCCATCGAGCGCGCGGGGATCGCCGCCCCCTCCCGCTGCAGAAGCGGCGAATGCGGCTGGTGCCGCTCCCGGCTGATCCGCGGCCGGGTATTCATTCCGGCGTCTATGGACGGCCGTCGCCTTGCCGACTACGAGGCGGGGTACATCCATCCCTGCAGCACCTGGGCGCTCTCCGATCTTGAGCTGGAGATCTTCCCGGAGTAAAGAAGGACGCCGGGCTTCCTCAAGACGGGAATCCGCGCATTCGCGGCTGCGGGGATCGGCCGGATCGCCGTCCCGGTTCCCTGCAGAAGCGAAAGCGTGTTCATACCGAAGGATCCAAATAAAAATACAGAAGGAGAGAGACAAATGAACAAAACCGAACTGATCAAAAAAATCGCCGCGGAAAACGAACTCACCCAGAAGCAGGCGGCCGCCGTTGTGGACGGTGTTTTCAACGCCATCATGGATTCCCTTGCCGCCCGCGAGCCAGTTAGCCTTTTCGGCTTCGGCAACTTCTCCTGCAAGCACCGCGACGCCCGCCAGGGCCGCAATCCCGCAAACGGAGAGACGATCGAGATCGCTGCGAGCAACACGCCCGTCTTCAGACCCGCAAAGGTTTTCAAGGACAAAGTGAACTGAACCTGCGGAATATGCAAACGCGCCCGGCAGAAGCCGGGCGTGTTTGCTTTGGGGCTTTCGTTTCTTAAAAAAACTGAAGATGCTTGTGCTTTTCCGGTACAGAGACTATCATGATGATCGGATGGCGCAACGCCAGAAAGCGCGGCAAAAGAGCCCCGCTCTTTTGCCCTATCATCATTATTATAATCACAGAAAAACTGCAGAAGGAGGATAACATGAAAAAGAGACTGTTTGTAAAAAGGAGTCCTTTGGGACGGAACCATTCTGCCGCGAAAGCAGCGCTGCTCGTCCTGGTGCTGCTGATGGCGCTGCTCAGCGGCTGCGCCGGGAGCGCCGGAGCATCAAAAACGGAAGAGCCTGAGGAGACCGACAACGCAGCGGGCCAGAATGAGCCTGCGGAAGGAGCCGCGCCCGGAGCCGAATCCGGAAGAGAGAACGGCGAGCGTTTCGAAGAGGTGATTTCCCTCGAAGGGATGGAGGAGATAGTCAGATACGAGCATATCCGCAACGACAGGCTCGGATTCGAGATGGATTACGACTATGAGCGTTTCGAACGGTACAGCGGTGCGGATCGCGAATGCTTCGTCTCGGTTTATGACGATCCCGAGAATCCTGAAAACTATCTCGAGGTGTCGTTCCGCGCACAAGACGCCGAAACCGTCGCCGCGGCTGTCAGTGAGGCGCTTTCCGCGGATTACGAGATCGGCAGGGATGATGCGTTCCCGCTGAAGCGCGCGGGCAGCTGCATCCGCATCGACGCGTCCAACGTCAAAGGGAATACGGGAACGCCGGATCTGCTTCAGATGGTATACATCATCCCGGCTGCCGACGGCTGCCGCGTGGCCACGGCCCATTATTCCTTTGAGAGCGCCGAGGGGTTCGGCAGGCGCTTCCATTACATGATGGAAAGCTTCTCGCCTGTTGCCCGCCAGGGAGAGATCCGGATCACGGACGACCAGGCGCTTGCCGCGATCCAAAATTATTGCCGCCTCAACAATCCGGATCTGGAAAAGGTCGAGAATGCCGGAGAGTATCAGGTTTATTGGGAAATTGTCTCCAGTGACGCGAAAGAGATCGTGGTTTTGTTCCGATCCTATACGGGAGCGCAGATTCGCTATTATATTGATCCGGTCTCGGGGGATACGACCGTTACGGAGTTTGTTCCCGGGATCTCCTCCGCGGAAGAGCGGACGGATGAGAGCCTCAACGTGTGGGAATATATAGGATGAAAACGGCGCGGCGAAAAGCTGTTTGGCTTTTCGCCGGCAGATAGTCATGATGAAGAGAGCCGGGAAATGCAGGCCGGAAACTTTTGTCGCCCGAAGGGCAAAAATAGGCGGAAGCGATTTGACATTTTCTTGACATTGCGTTAAAATAAAGATTGGCCTTTGGCCGATCATTCTTAACCAAATGAGGTGTGAGATGTATAAAGTTGTCACCAAGCGTTTTCTGAACGACGCGAAGACGATCTGCCTCTTTGAGATCGAGGCTCCCTTCATCGCGCGCCACGCCCGGGCAGGCCAGTTCGTGATCTTCCGTCTGGACGAGCAGGGCGAGCGCGTCCCCGTGTCTGTGGCCGGATACGACCGGCAGAAGGGCACTGTCACCGTGATGGTGCAGGCCGCCGGCCGCACCACCAAGATGCTCCATACCGTGGAGCAGGGCGACTATATTTCCGATATCGCCGGCCCTCTGGGCAAGGCCACCGAGATGGAAGGCCTGAAGAAGGTCTGCGTGGTCGGCGGCGGCGTGGGCTGCGCCATTGCCTACCCCATCGCCAAGGAGATGCACGAGCGCGGCATCGAGGTCACCTTCATCGGCGGCTTCCGCAGCGCCGACATCGTGATTTTGAAGGAGGAGCTGAAGGCCGCCTCCGACAAGCTCATCATGTGCACCGACGACGGCAGCTACGGCGAGAAGGGCTTCACCACCGTCTTTCTCAAGCAGGAGATCGAGCGGAACATCGCTGAGGGCAAGCCCCAGTTCGACCGGGTCATCGCCATCGGCCCCGACATCATGATGAAGTTTTTGGCGGACGTGACCCGCCCCTACGGCATCAGCACCATCATCTCGCTGGACCCCATCATGGTGGACGGCACCGGCATGTGCGGCTGCTGCCGCGTGATCGTGGGGGGCGAGACCAAGTTCGCCTGCGTGGACGGGCCGGACTTCGACGCGCACCAGGTGGATTTCGATTCTCTGATCAAGCGTGCCGCCTTCTATAAGGACGAGCAGGATGAGGCCGCCAAGCATATTTGCCGCATCACGGGAGGAAAGAGAAATGGCTGATAAGGTCACGAATATCGAGTTCGACAAGAAGGGCAAGCAGAACGTTACCGTCTGGAACGTGCCCGCCGAGAAGGAACACACCCAGATCGTGGAAGAGATGCTGGAGACGGAAAACGGGAAAGAGCTGGATATGAGCTCCCTGCAGGAGCGTCTCCCCAAGCTGAAGACCATCGTGGCCAAGGCTGTTGCCAGCCAGACCCTGCTCAAGCACACCATGCCCGAGCAGGATCCCGTGGTTCGCGCTACCAATTTTGACGAGGTGGCCCTGGGCTACTCGGCGGAGACCGCCATCGCTGAGGCGCGCCGCTGCCTCAACTGCCCCAATCCCCGCTGCCGCACCGGCTGCCCGGTCTCCGTGCGCATTCCCGAGTTCATTGCCAAGGTGGCCGAGGGCGACTTCGACGCCGCCTATGACATCATCACCTCCACCAACTCCCTGCCCGCTGTCTGCGGCCGGGTCTGCCCCCAGGAGAAGCAGTGCGAATCCAAGTGCGTCCGCGGCGTCAAGGGCGAGAGCGTGGGCATCGGCCGGCTGGAGCGCTTCGTGGCCGACTATCACATGCAGAAGAAGGAAAAGCCCGCTGTGAACGTGCCCGCCTCCAACGGGCACCGGATCGCCGTCATCGGCTCCGGCCCCGCGGGGCTCACCTGTGCCGGCGACCTGCGCAAGATGGGCTACGACGTGACCATCTATGAGGCCTTCCACAAGTCCGGCGGCGTGCTGGTCTACGGCATCCCTCAGTTCCGTCTGCCCAAGGAGATCGTGGCCGCCGAGATCGAAAACCTGAAGGCCCTGGGCGTCAAGATCGTGAACAACGCCATCATCGGCAAGTCCATCACCGTGGACGAGCTCTTTGAGGAGGGCTACGAGGCCATCTTCATCGGCTCCGGCGCCGGCCTGCCCCAGTTCCTGCACATCCCCGGCGAGAATCTGATGGGCGTCTACTCCGCAAACGAGCTGCTGACCCGCACGAACCTGATGAAGGCTTACCGGGACGATTACGATACCCCCATCAAGCGCTTCCACAAGGTCGCCGTCGTGGGCGCCGGCAACGTGGCCATGGACGCCGCCCGCGTGGCCAAGCGTCTGGGCGCCAGCGAGGTGCACGTGGTCTACCGCCGCGGCAAGGACGAGCTGCCTGCCCGCAAAGAGGAAGTGGAGCACGCCGAGGCCGAGGGCATCGAGTTCAACCTGCTCAATAACCCCTGCGCCATCCACGGCGACGAGAACGGCCGCGTCTGCGGCATCGAGTGCATCAAGCAGGAGCTGGGCGAGCCCGACGAGAAGGGCCGCCGCAAGCCCGTTGCGGTCGAGGGTTCCAACTGGATCCTGGAGGTGGACACGGTCATCATCGCCATCGGCACCAGCCCCAACCCCCTGATCCGCTCCACCACCCCCGGCCTGACCACCACCCGCAAGGGCGGCATCGAGGCCAACGAGGCGGGCGCCACCAGCCGCGAGGGCGTCTTCGCCGGCGGCGACGCGGTCACCGGCTCCGCCACGGTCATCCTGGCCATGGGCGCGGGCAAGACCGGCGCCAAGAGCATCGACGCCTATATCAAGAGCAAGGGCTGAGCCCTTCCTATAAAAAATGACGCCCTGAGAGGGCGTCATTTTTTATGCCCGGCTCAGACATTCCCGGAGCCTGGCGGCGATGCCGTCGGCGGCGGGAGAGGGCGCGGGCGGCACCACGAGGGAGTCTTCCCCCGTTTTGTACAGCTCCGGATAGCGGCTCTCGCAGAAATAGATGCTGCCGTAGTGCAGATCCCGGAACACGGAGTGTACCTTGCCCTGCACGGCGTGACCGGCGAAGACCACCTGGGGCTCCAGGAAGCGCTCCCCCAGCAGCAGGCGCAGCGCCGCCTCGGCGCAGGGGCGGCTGGGCAGCAGGGCGACCCGGAAATCGTAGGTGTCCGTGCCGGCGTACTGGCCGTCCTGGTAGATGACCTCCTCCAGGGTGTCGGGAAACTCCGGCGAGGCCACCCGGTTCAGCGCCACCTCGCCCACGCCCAGGCGCAGCTCCTCCGTGAGCCAGCTGCTGCCCGCCTCCCAGGTGATGAGCTTGGAGAGCAGGAAAAGCTCGTCGTAGTCCAGCTGCACGCGGCTCTCGTCCGTGTTCCAGCCCGCCGCGGCGGCCAGCCCCGCCTCCCGATCCCCGGCCACGGCGGCGTCCAGCAGCAGGGCCAGCCAGTCCGGCTCCGGCTGCTCCGCCCAGGCGCCGGTGGCGCTGAACAGCCATACCAGCAGGATGACCGGGATCAAAACCCAGCGTCTCACAAAAAACACCTCCTTCTGCGCTCCAGTATACGCAGAGGGAGGTGCTTTTTTTGTCAGAACGCGCCGGGAAATAGAGAAGATCGGTCAATCCGAATATACGATGGTGGCTTCGATGCTGCCGTCGTCCTGCGTCTGCCGGTACAGCCCCATCCCGCAGATCGCCATGACCAGCAGCGCCAGCACGATCCCGGTGACGATCAGTCTTTTTTCTCTCATCTCGCCCCTCCTTTTTTATACGAACACTTAATAGAAATCTTTGAATCTTTCCAGTCAAAATTGCGCCATGCTTCGTTGCTCCCCTTGACCATATATCTCCATTATGCTCTGCGGCCGCCGCCTCGCCTGACACAATTTTGCCGCGGAAATCTTTCTAAAGCTTTCTATCAAGTGGTCGTATCCAGAAGCCTTCATCTATATATACGCGCTTTCCCGGGGCACGGTTTCAGAGGGCAGGAAAAAACGGCGGAATAGCCAAAGCTACCGCCGCTTCTTTGTGGAAATTGCCAGATTGCGCAGGGGAGGCAGCCAGGCGGCCGGCACGGCAAGGCTCCCCTCGCCGCTGCCGATGGCGATGCCGGGCCTGCTGTCGCCGTGGAAATCGCTGCCGCCGGTGGGCGCGAGGCCGTATTCCCGGGCCAGGCTCAGCAGGGCTTGGCTCTGCTCCTCGCTGTAGGAGGAATAGCGGCACTCCAGCCCCAGCAGGCCGTGATCCATGCAGTGCTCGATGAGCTGCCGCAGCGCCGGCTCCTCCAGACCGTACTGGTAGGGGTGGGCCAGCACCGGCACGCCGCCGGCCTCCCGGATGCACTCCACCGCCCGCTCAATGGAGGGCATCTTCCGGGGCAGGTAGTAGCGCTGTCCCTTGTTGAGAAAGCGGGCAAAGGCCTCGGGCACGCTCTCGGCCCGGCCCTGCTCCACCAGAAGCTGGCCAAAATGGGGCCGCCCGATCACCGGGCCGAAGCGCCGCTTCATCTCCTCGTAGTCCACGGCCAGCCCGTCCGCCGCCATGAGAGAGGCGATCTTCCGGTTGCGCGCGTCCCGCTCGCCCACGCAGCTCTCCAGCACCCGGCTGAGGATGGGGGACTCGGTGCGCACATAGTAGCCCAGAATGTGGATGATGCGGCCGTAGCGGCTGGAGAGCTCCAGGCCGGGCACCACCTCCAGCCCCAGCGCCGCCCCCTCGGCCGCCGCCTCCCCGAAGCCGGAGACCGTGTCGTGGTCGGTGATGGCGATGGCTTCGAGCCCCAACTCGTGGGCCGTGCGGACGACCTGGGCGGGGCGCAGCGTCCCGTCCGAGGCGGTGGTGTGGATGTGAAGGTCTATGGTGTTCGTCGAAATCACCGTCCCTGTATGAGCAGATGAAAAAAATATAATTCGGAATTCGGAATTCGGAATTCGGAATGACCCCTTCCGTCTCGCTTGCTTCGCACGCTCGACACCTCCCCCGTAAGGGGAGGCAAGGGCGCGCGGCAGCTTGCCGCCCAACCGGCGAAAAAACCAGTTTCCTAAAACCTAAAGCTTATCCGATCCTGGCCGCCATCTCGTCGTGGGCGGCGATTTCCGCGGCGTCGTCCAGGGGCGGAAGCTCCGCGCGGCCGTATTTCCGCTCCAGGGCGGTCAGCAGGATCTTGTCACAGAGCGCCGGATTCTTGGGCAGCAGGGGGCCGTGGCTGTAGGTGCCGAAGACGTTTTTGTAGCGCACGCCCTCGGTTTTGTCCTCGCCGTTGTTGCCGAAGCCCGCCAGCACCGTCCCCAGAGGCTGCACGCTTTTTCCCAGCCAGGTCTTGCCGCTGTGGTTTTCAAAGCCCACCACCAGGCTCCCGCCGCTCTCGGCGCCGCACTGGAACTTGTAGTTGCCGATCATGCGCTGCTTGGAGCCCACGGTGTAGAGATCCACCGCGCCGATGAAGTCGCAGCGCTTGCCGTCGTAGGTCTCGTAGTAGTGCCCCAGCATCTGGTAGCCGCCGCAGATGGTCAGAAAGGGGACGCCGTCGTCGATGGCGGCGCGGATCTCCCGATCCTTGCCCCGGTGCAGATCCTCCAGCAGCACCTGCTGCTCAAAGTCCTGCCCGCCGCCGATGAACACCAGGTCGAAGTCCGAAAGCCGGGCCTGGGAGCCGATGGGCAGGCGGGTAATCTCAGCGCCGACGCCGCGCCAGCCCAGCCGCCGCTGCAGGCACAGCACGTTCCCCCGGTCGCCGTAGAGGTTCAGCACGTCCGGGTACATATGGCAGATTTTCAGTTCCATGGCTCTCTCCTCACTTCTCCCAGAATTCCGCGCCGCCCACCTTGTGCACCACCGCCTGCCGCAGCTCCAGCATGGCGGTGTAGGTGGGCATCAGGAAGACGGGCAGATCCTGCCCGGCGATCCAGTCCACCAGCCTGGCGTAGTCCCGCTCCACGCGGATTTTTTTGTCGTCAATGCCGGCGTACTTGATGCGCACCCGCATGTCCTGGGCCCGGTCGCCGGAGACGATGACCTGCCGAAGCCGCTTTTCCAGCCCCTGCAGCCCCTCGAAGTCCGCGTCCCAGATCCAGGAGACGTCGGTGCCGTCGGCGCCACGGTCGTTGAGGCAGACCGCCAGCACAAAGTCCTCCTGCACGTTCTGCAGAAACTCGATCACCTGGTTGCAGCCGGCGGGGTTTTTCACCAGCATCATCTTGGCGCCGCCCTTGCCCAGCTTGAACTGCTCCATGCGCCCGAAGCCGCACTGGAAGGTGGCCAGCGCGTCAATGGCGGCCTGCACGGGCAGCCCCATGGCGGTGACGGCGGCCACGGCGCCCACGGCGTTGTAGACATTGTACATGGCGGGGAGGTTCACCTCCACCAGGTGCTTTTCGCCCTCCAGCTCCACCACGATGCTGCTGCCGTCCAGCCGCTGCTCCGGCACGGCGGTGACGGCCACGTCGGCCCGGTGCCGCCGGTAGCCGCAGTGGGGGCAGCGGAAGCCGCCCAGGTGGCCGTAGCTCACATAGTCGTACTCGTAGGCGGTCTTGCAGCGGATGCAGTGGGTGGCGTCGGAGATCTCCGGCACCGGGCGGGAGGGCACCGCGCCCTTTTCCACGCCGAACCAGATCACCGGGTTGGGAAGCTCCAGCGCCAGGGAGGCGGTGAGAGAGCAGTCCGCGTTCAGGCAGAGGGTGGCCTCCGGCGCGCCCTGGATGGCGGCGCGGATGTTTTCCAGGGTGTGGGTCACCTCGCCGTAGCGGTCCAGCTGATCCCGGAAGAGATTGGTCACCACGATGACCCGGGGCTTGAGCTGGCCGAAAACCGTCCGCGCGGCGGCCTCGTCGCACTCCAGGATGGCGTATTCCTTTTTGGGCCTGCCGGTGAGCGTGGCGTTCATCACCAGCTCCGTCACGAGGCCGCTGGCCAGATTGGCGCCGGAGCGGTTGGCCACATAGCTGAGCCCCTGGCGCGCAAAGGCCTCCTCGATCATGCGGGAGCTGGTGGTCTTGCCGTTGGTGCCGGTGACGGCCAGGATCTTCAGATCCTTTGCCAGCAGCGCCAGCAGCCCCGGGCAGACCCGCAGCGCCCAGCGCCCGGGCATGGCGGTGCCGCCCCGGTGCAGCAGCCGGGAGAGGCCCCGCAGCAGCCGACACAGCAAAATTGCGAAAAACGCGCGTATCTTCATGGCATGGGTTCCTTTCAAAGAGCTTGGAAAAGTATACGAAAAATCACTTCAGTATACCACAGCTTTCCGGGAATGGCAATTCCGGCGGGAAGAAAAAGAGCGGGAGGCGCCGGGAAGAAAAAGAGCAGGAACAGGGGGGCAATAAGAAAAAGCGGAGCGTTTTCGGCCGCTCCGCTTTCCTTATGAAATGAGGACAAAATGAAAAAGATGAAACACTCTGCTTGCGAGTCTTATCCTACAGAAAAGATGTTTCGGAAGTAACCAAGATTGTGTTACAAGAATGTAAAATCAAAAAAGACTTCTGGTTTTTTCTTCCTTGACTTTCCGGGAGGTAAGCTTTATACTTTCAGCCGTGAAAGGGAAAGTCGCATTCCCGGCAGATAAGTGCAGATAAGTAAAGGAGAAAAAAGATGAAAAAGATGTTATCCGGCCTTCTGATGCTGGCCATGTTCCTGTCGCTGAGCCTTGCCGGCTGGAGCGCCCCGGCGCTGGCGGAGGCGCCCGCGGACCGGGCGGGCAGCTATGTGATCGAGGAGCTGTACATGGACGGCGAGGACTATACCGAGGCCATGAAGACCCAGGGCTTCACCGTCACCCTGGAGCTGTACGAGGACGGCACGGCCCGTATGGAAAGCAGCAACATGGACGAGACGCTGACCTTCCGCTGGGACGCGGAGTACTTCATCTATGACAGCGGGGAGAAGACCCCCTATGAATACCAGGACGGCGTGATCCGCATGGAGGAAGACGGCAGCATCATGGTCTTCCGCAAGCTCAGCGGCGACGCAGAGGCGGCCGGGGAGCCCGAGGAGCCCGCGGACATTACCGGCACCTGGGTCGGCGTGGTGGACATGCGGGAAATGCTGGTGGAGAGCGCCACGGATCTGACGCCCTATCTGAAGATGGCGCCGGTCTTCGTCACCCTGGAGATGGAGGGGGACGGCAGCTATACCCTGCAGGTGGACGCCTCTCCCGCCGTGGACGCCATGAAGGACGCCCTGCGGGATTACCTCAAGGCTTTCTGCGCGGAGAATAACCTGACCGAGGAGCAGTTCGCGGCCTCCACGGGCAAGACCTTGGACGAGGCGGTGGAGAGCTCCATGAAGGATGTGGACATGAGCGGCGCCATGCAGTCCGGCAGCGGCCGCTATCTGGAGAAAGACGGCGCGGTGGTCTGGGATCCCGGCGCCAACGCCACCCACGGCCTTTTCACCGGGGATTATCTGAGCTTCTCCGTGGAGCCCTTCGGGGATGTGCTGCTGAGCCGCCAGAAGCTGGACGGCGTCTGGGTGGCCAGCGTGGATATGCGCGATACCCTTATTGAGGAGACGCCGGAGCTGGAGGACTACCTGGGGAGCGCCAACATGAACGTCTACCTGGTGCTGAAGGACGACGGGAGCTATGAGCTCACCGCCGACGGCTCCAGCCTGATCCCCGCCTTCCGGGAGGCTGCCTACAAGTATCTGGAGACCATGTGCGAGGAAAACGGCAAAAGCATCGACGATCTGCAGGAGCTCACCGGCATGGATGCGGAGACGATGCTGGATGCGCTGATCGCCGATATGGATCTGGAGGAGATGAGCGATACCTTCGAGGGCAGCTACACTCAGCGCGACGGCGCTCTGGTGCTGGATCCCGGCCAGGACGAGACCGAGGGCAGCTATGACGGCATGCTCCTCACCCTGGAGATCGAGGAGGAAAAGCTGATCTTCACCCGCTCCAGCTTCCTGGGCACCTGGAACGGCTACCTGGACGTGACGGAGATCTTCACCGAGGGCGATGAGGAGCTGGAAGGCTATCTGGAGAATGTGAAGATCGGTGTCACCCTGCAGCTGAACGCCGATGGCAGCTATACCGTGAGTCTGAATCCCCGTCCCATGCTGACCAGCCTCCACAGCGGTCTGCGCGCCTACCTGGAGGATGGGGCAAAGGAGCAGAATGTGACGCTGGAGGAGCTGGAGGCGAGCCTGGGCATGAGCCTGGACGAGTACATTGACGAGTTCCTGTCCGAGCTCGGCGCGGATCAGCTGGCGCAGGAGGAGAATGGCAGCTACACCGTGAAAAACGGCAGCATCCGCTTTGCGGAGGACGCCAGCGCCTTCGTGTCCGGCGTGTGGTTCGGCACCACCATGGTTGTGACCATGGAGGATGTGGGCGACGCCGTCCTGACCCGGAGATAAGACGCTTTTGACAGGGGAGGCCGCCCGCGCGCCGGGAGGCCTCCGTTTTTTTCGCAATTTGTATCCCCCCGGGGGGCTTGCGGGGGCGCAGCGGGGCGGCTATAATGACGGCAGATGCATCGAAAATCGGGATTTGAGGTGATTGTATGCATATGGCTGACGCGCTGCTGGCGCCCGCCGTTGCGGCCACCATGTATGTGGCCTCCGGGACCGCGGCCGGCGTTTCCCTCCATAAACTGAAAAAGGACGACGATCCGGCCAAGCTCCCCACCATGGCGGTGACGGCGGCGCTGGTCTTCGCCGGACAGATGATCAACTACACCATCCCCGGCACCGGCTCCTCCGGCCACATGTGCGGCGGCATGCTGCTCTCGGCCCTGCTGGGGCCCCAGGCGGGCTTTTTGTCCATGGTGGTGATCCTCACCATCCAGTGTCTGCTCTTTGGCGACGGGGGGCTGATGGCTCTCGGCGCCAATATCTGGAACATGGCCTTTTACGGCTGCTTCGTGGGCTACTATCTGATCTGGCGTCCCATCATGAAGAGCGGGCTCTTCAAGGGCATGGGCGCAAAGGGCGGCCAGCGGGCCAAGATCCTTCTGGCGGCGGTGCTGGGCTGCGTGATCACCCTGCAGCTGGGCGCCTTCTCCGTGGTGCTGGAGACCAGCCTCTCCGGCATTACCGAGCTGCCCTTCGGCGCCTTCGTGGCGCTGATGCAGCCCATCCATCTGGCCATCGGCCTCATCGAGGGCCTGGTGACGGCGGCGGTGCTGCTGTTCGTGTTCGAGTCCAGGCCGGAGCTGCTGCGGGATGCGGACACCTCGGACGACAAGGTCTCCGCCCGGATGAGCCTCAAGGCCACCGTTGCGGTGCTGGCCGCGGTGGCGCTGCTGGTGGGCGGCGGGCTGAGCCTGCTGGCCTCCGGGAATCCCGACGGGCTGGAATGGGCGCTCTTCGGCAACGCCGAGGAGGGCTATGCGGAGAACATGGGTCTGGACGAGGAGGCATTTGCGGAGGCGCGGAAGAACGGCGTTTCCGAAACCGCGGATTCCATCCAGAGCACCACCGCGCTGCTGCCGGACTACGCCTTCCCCAACAGCGACAGCCCCGCGGGCACCAGCGTCTCCGGCGTGGTGGGCTCGGCGGTGGTTGCGGGCGTGGCGGTGCTGATCTGCCTGGCCGGCGGCTTCTTCCGGAAAAAGAAAAAAGCGTAAACAGGTTTCAGTTTTCAGAATTCAGATTTCAGAAAAGCGGAAACGGACAGGGGAATTGACCCCTGTCCGCGTCCGCGTTTTGGTGCGCTATGAACAAAATGGAAAAGGCGCTGCACGAGCTCAGTGAAATGGACGAGCTGGCAGCGGGCGCCTCCCCGATCCACAGGCTCTGCGCCCCGGGGAAGCTGCTGACCACAATTGCATATATCGCCGTGGTGCTGTCCTTTCACAAGTATGACCTGAGCGGGCTGCTGGTGATGCTGCTGTACCCGGTGCTGCTGTTTCAGATCAGCGGCGTCTCGGTGGGGAGCTTTTTCTATAAGCTGCGGATCGTCCTGCCCCTGGTGATGGCTGTCGGCCTCTTCAACCCCTTCTTCGACCGGGAGATCCTGGTGACGGTGGGGGGCGTGGGCGTCTCCGGCGGCGTCATCTCCATGCTGACGCTGATGCTCAAGGGCGTTCTCTGCCTGATGGCCTCCTATCTGCTGATGGCCACCACGCCCATCGACGTGCTCTGCGCCGCTCTGCGGAAGTTTCACGTGCCCGGCACCCTGGTGACCCTGCTGCTGCTGACCTACCGCTACATCGGCGTGATGACGGAGGAGCTGGCCACCATGACCGAGGCCTACCATCTCCGGGCGCCGGGGCAGAAGGGCATCCACGTCTCCGCCTGGGGCTCCTTCCTGGGGCAGCTGCTGCTGCGGAGCATGGACCGGGCGGAGGAGCTCTATAACAGCATGCTGCTGCGGGGCTATCACGAGCATTTCCACTACGCCCCGGTGAAGAAATGCACCTGGGCGGACGGGCTCGTGACCCTCGGGTGCATCGCGGCCTTCGTGCTGCTGCGGATCTGGAATGTGGCCGAGCTTGTGGGCGGCCTGTTTGTGAGGTAAGTAGGATGATTGAATTTCAGAATGTGAGCTTTGCCTATGAGAAGGATCGGCCCGTGCTGCGGGAGCTGTCCTTCCGCATCGGGGACGGGGAGGCCGTGGGGCTCATCGGCGCAAACGGCGCGGGCAAGAGCACGGTGATGAAGCTGCTGCTGGGGCTGATCGCCCCCACGGAGGGCAGCATCCTGGTGGACGGGATCCGGGTGGAAAAAAAGAGCCTGCCCGAGATCCGCCGGAAGCTGGGCTTTGTGCTGCAGAACTCCGATAACCAGATGTTCATGCCCACGGTCTACGAGGACATGATCTTCGCCCCCCTGAACTACGGCCTGAGCCGGGAGGAGGCGGAGCGCCGGGTGGACACGGCGCTGGAGAGGCTGGGGATGCAGGAGCTCAAGCACCGGCACAACCACCGCATCTCCGGCGGCGAAAAGCGCATGGCCGCCATCGCCACCATCCTGGCCATGGAGCCGGAGGCGGTGCTGATGGACGAGCCCAGCTCCGCCCTGGACCCCTGCAACCGCAGGCGGGTCATCAACATCATCCGGGAGCTTTCCCAGACCAAGCTCATCACCTCCCACGACCTGGACATGATCCTGGACACCTGTGAGCGGGTGATCCTTCTGTCCGGCGGACGCATCGTCGCCGACGGGCCGGCGGAGGTGATCCTGCGGGACAAGGCGCTGCTGGAGGGGCACCGGATGGAGCTGCCCTTCTGCCTGGCGGGACGCTGAAGCCGGGGACAGCACAGAATAGCAAGCAGCGAATAGAAAACGGGCTTGTTGCAAAACACACGCATAGCCCGGTGCCGACCGTAGGGGAGGGGCTAGCCCCTCCCGGCAGTAAAAAGCACTATCTTGGAAAAATATTCGGCGAATTCGCAGATTATACGGATTCGCCGAATATTTCCATATTATACAGACATAGTGCCGCCGGGAGGACACAAGGCCCTCCCCTATGGCGCAGCGAAGGTTTCCGCATCTTTTTCACATTTTGCAGCAGCCCCCCTTTTCGGCAAAAAGCGCAAATGTGCGCCCGAGGGCTTGCGGAAGAAGGGCGCAGCGGCTATAATAAAGTATCTGACCCTGCAAATGGGCGCGGAAAGAAACAGAATACCGGCGGGCGCAGGACTCTTTGCGGCGCTGCCGGAAGAGTGAGGATAGAGAATATGAATTATCTGGGCATTTCCTACGACTATCGGAACAAGCCCTCCCTGGAGCCGACGTTCATCCCCTTCGCCGTGTGGGAGAAGGCCTATCTCGCCGGGGCGGAGAGACCCTTCAAGGTCGCCGTGGAGCGGGAAGCCGGCAATGTGTCGGTCTTCTCCTCCCGCCTGCGGGACGAGGAGTTCGAGACCGCCAACTACCGCTACATGGAGCGCTTTGTGAAGTTCCTGCTCTGGAGCGCGGGGGGCCTGCGGGTCACCATCTGCGGCTGCGAGGAGACGGCGAGAAAGCTCCAGGCGGCCTACACCGTGGGCGGCACCCGGGATTTCGACTGGCACTTCATGGACGACGTCTTTGAGAGCGGCTTCGAGATCGTCCTCAGCGATGAGGCGCATTTCCCCAAGGAACACGAGGCGCCCCGCCCCGCCGGCGGCCATCTGAACGGCTGCCGCATCGGCTTTGACGCCGGCGGCTCCGACCGGAAGGTCTCCGCCGTCATCGACGGGGAGACCGTCTACTCCGAGGAGGTCATCTGGCACCCCAAGCAGTCCACGGATCTGAGCTACCAATACAACGGCATCGTGGAGTCCTTCAAGACCGCCGCCTCCAAAATGCCCCGGGTGGACGCCATCGGCGTCTCCTCCGCGGGCACCTTCGTGGGCAACGCCCCCATGGTCTGCTCCCTGTTCATCAAGATCCCCCGGGAGTACCGGGAGGATGTGAAGAGCATCTATGACCGGGCGGCCAAGGAGATCGGAGACGTGCCCATCGTGGTGGCAAACGACGGGGACGTGACCGCCCTGGCCGGCGCCATGAGCCTGGAGTCCGGCGCCGTCATGGGCATCGCCATGGGCACCAGCGAGGCCGCCGGCTATGTGAACCCGGAGGGGAAGCTTCTGGGCTGGTTCAACGAGCTGGCCTTCGCCCCGGTGGATCTGCAGGAGGGCGCAGCCCGGGATGAGTGGTCCGGCGATTTGGGCGTGGGCTGCAATTACTTCTCCCAGGACGCGGTGATCCGCCTGGCCCCCCGGGCGGGGATCCAGCTGCCGGAGGAGATGAGCCCGGCGGAGAAGCTCAAGGAGGTGCAGCGACTGGCCGAGGCGGGGCACGAGGGCGCCCGGGAGATCTTCCGGAACATCGGCGTGTACCTGGCCCACACCCTTCCGCTCTACGCCCGCTTCTATGACCTGCGCTATCTGCTGGTGCTGGGGCGCGTGGCCTCCGGCCTGGGCGGCGATCTGCTGATCGCGGAGTGCAACCGGGTGCTGCGGGAGGAATATCCCGCGCTGTACGAAAAAATCACCGTTATGCTGCCGGATGAAAAGGCGCGCCGCGTGGGACAGAGCATCGCGGCGGCCAGCCTCCCGGAGATCTGAGGTGCGATATGCTCTTTACAAACGCAAGGATTTTTGTGCCCTGGGTGGGCTTTGTTTCCGGCAGCTTCACCGTGAAGGACGGCCGCTTTCAGGAGGTCTTCTTTGAGGAGCGGGAGGGCGGCACGGATCTCGGCGGCGCGAAGGTGCTGCCAGGCCTGGTGGACGCCCACACCCACGGCGCCATGGGCGCGGACTTCTCCGACGGAGACCCGGAGGGGCTGCGGCGCATGGGCGAATATCTGGCCCAAAACGGCGTCACCAGCTTTGCCCCCACCTCCATGACCCTGCCCTATGAGACCCTGGCGGCGGCCTTCGCCACCGCGGCCGCTCTCCGGGAGGATCGCCCGGCGCCCTGCGCCCGGGTGGCCGGCATCCACATGGAGGGGCCCTTCTTCTCCGAGAAGAAAAAGGGCGCCCAGAACGGCGCCTATCTCAGGCTCCCGGATTTCGAGGCCTTCCAGAGACTCTATGAGGGCTGCGGCGGCCTTGTCCGCATCGTGGACGTGGCCCCGGAGCTGGAGGGGGCGGCGGACTTCACCCGCAAGGCGTCCAAGCTCTGCACCGTGTCCGTGGCCCACACCGACGCGGACTACGAGGCGGCCCGGGCCGTCTATGAGGCGGGGGCCAGCCATCTGACCCATCTCTTCAACGCCATGCCGCCCATCCACCACCGCAAGCCCGGCGTCATCGGCGCCGCCTCGGAGCGGGAGACGGTGACGGCGGAGCTCATCTGTGACGGGCTGCATGTCCATCCCAGCGCCGTGCGCATGGCCTTCATGCTCTTCCCCGGGCGCATCTGCCTGATCTCCGACTCCCTGCGCTGCTGCGGGATGCCGGACGGGGAGTATGAGCTGGGCGGCCAGCAGGTCTTTCTCAGCGGGGGCGTGGCAAGGCTTGCCGACGGCACCATCGCCGGCGCCGCCTCCAACCTGTTCCGGGATCTGCAAAACGCCGTGGCCTTCGGCGTCCCCCAGGAGGAGGCCATCCTCTCCGCCACCCTGATCCCGGCCCGGGAGCTGGGGCGGGAGAGCGAGATCGGCGTCATCGCCCCGGGGCGCTTCGCGGATTTTCTGGTCTGCGGCGAGGATCTGAGCCTGCAGAATGTGTATTTGGGAGGAGAAAAGCTGTAAGGGCAAAAGGAAAATCCCGTGGCCCCGGATCACTCCACCACTTGATCCGGGGTACATGAAAAAAGGAGGAAATAATCGCCCGGGCTCGGGCTGCGGCAGTGTGGAGACCTGCCGTAACGCGGCGCATCCCGAAGCGGATGACCGCGAGGGCGCTTCTTGCGGAGGCAGAGCGTCCGGAGCCGGAAAAATGGCAACTGTTCAGCTGAAAAACATCAAGAAGGTCTATCCCTATGACAGCGGGGAGGAGAAGAAAAAGAAGAAGGGCGAGGAGCCGGAGAACCAGGTCAACCTCCAGATCACAGAGGAAGGCGTGGTCGCGGTGCAGGAGTTCAACCTGGACATCGCGGACAAGGAGTTCATCGTGCTGGTCGGCCCCTCCGGCTGCGGCAAGTCCACCACCCTGCGCATGGTGGCGGGGCTGGAGGAGATCACCGCGGGGGAGCTCTACATCGACGGGAAGCTGGTCAATGACGTGGCGCCCAAGGATCGGGACATCTCCATGGTCTTCCAGAACTACGCCCTCTACCCCCACATGACTGTGTATGAGAACATGGCCTTCTCCCTGAAGCTGCGCCATACTCCCAAGGACGAGATCGACAGGAAGGTACGGGAGGCGGCGGAAATCCTGGGCATCACGGAGTACCTGCGCCGCAAGCCCAAGGCTCTCTCCGGCGGCCAGCGGCAGCGGGTGGCCATCGGCCGCTCCATCGTCCGCGCCCCGAAGGTCATGCTGATGGACGAGCCGCTCTCGAACCTGGACGCGAAGCTGCGCAACGAGATGCGCGCTGAGATCATCAAGCTGCGGGAGCGCATCGACACCACCTTCATCTACGTCACCCACGACCAGACCGAGGCCATGACCCTGGGCGACCGGATCGTCATCATGAAGGACGGCTACATCCAGCAGATCGGCACGCCCCAAGAGGTCTTCAACCATCCCGCGAACCTGTTCGTGGCCGGCTTCATCGGTACGCCCGTCATGAACTTCTTCGACGCCAGGCTCCTGAAGGAGCAGGACAGGTACTTCGTGGAGCTGGGCGGGCTGAAGGTGGAGCTGGCCGAGGAAAAGCAGGAGCGTCTCAGCGCCAGACAGGTGGAGCCCCAGGAGGTCATCCTAGGCGTGCGCCCCGAGCACACCCACCTTGCCCGGGAGGGCGTGGAGGCCAGCGTGGATCTCAGCGAGATGATGGGCTCCAGCGTGCACCTGCATCTCCGGGCTCAGGAGCGGGATCTGATCATCATCGTGCCCGTCCTCGACATGAAGGAGAGCTACAAGCTGGGCGATGCGGTGCACTTCGCCTTTGAGGGCAATGTGGCCCACGTCTTCTCCAAGGAGACCGAGCGGAACCTGGAGTTCTGAGAATCGTTCCAACAAAAAAACTGGACTGCAAAGCTGCAGTCCAGTTTTTTTGTTGAGCCAAGGCTTCACTCCACGGCCACCAGGTGCTCGCCCACCTTGAAGACGTCGCCGGCGCCCACGGTGAGGATGATGTCGCCGGGGCGGGCCAGGGCGCGCAGCGCCCCCTCCAGCTCGGGAAAGCTGGGGAGAAAGACGGAATTGGGCACCCGCTCGGCCAGGGCGGCGGAGGAGATGCCGATGGTGTTCTGCTCCCGGGCGGCAAAAATCTCCGCCAGCAGCAGCACATCCGGCCGCTTGAGCTGCTCCACGAAATCCTCGAAGAGCGCCGCGGTGCGGGAATAGGTGTGGGGCTGGAAGACCAGCACGGTGCGCTTGTAGTTCAGCTTCTCCACCGTGTCCAGCAGGGCCTTCAGCTCGCCGGGATGGTGGGCGTAGTCGTCATACACGTCGGCGCCGTTAAACTTGCCCTTGAACTCAAAGCGGCGGCCGGCGCCGTTGAAGCCCGCCAGCCCGTACTTCACCGCCGTGGGGCGGATGCCCAGGCAGATGGCGGCGGCGGTGGCGGCCAGGGCGTTTTTCACGTTGTGGATGCCGGGGACGTGCAGGGTCACGTCCGTAAACTTCCGACCCCGGTAGATGATGTCAAACTGGGTGTTGGCGCCGAGGAAGCGGATGTTGCGGGCGTGCACGTCCGCCGCGGTGCTGAGGCCGAAGGTGATGCGCTTGCGGTCCAGCCCCTCCAGGGTCTGCACGGTGTTCTCATCGTCGTAGTTGACCACCAGGAAGCCGTCCGCCGGGACCCGCTCGGCAAAGGCGCGGAAGGAGCGCTCCACATCCTCCAGATCCTTGAAGAAGTCCAGGTGATCGGCCTCGATGTTCAAGATCACGGCCACCGTGGGGTGGAAGGAGAGGAAGGAGTTATAGTACTCGCAGGCCTCCATCACGATGGTGTCGCCCCGGCCCACCCGGTGCCCCGCGTTCAGGAGGGGCAGGGTGCCGCCGATCATCACGGTGGGATCCCGATCCGCCGCCATGAGGATGTGGGTGCACATGGAGGTGGTGGTGGTCTTCCCGTGGGTGCCGGAGATGCAGAGGGCGTTGCGGTAGTCCCGGGAGATGGCGCCCCAGGCCTCGGTGCGCTCAAAGACGGGGATGTCGTTTGCGCGGGCGTATTCGATCTCCGGGTTGTCGTCATGGACGGCGGCGGTGCGCACCACAAAATCCACGTCCGGCGCCAGATTCTCCGCCCGGTGGCCCAGGAAGACCTGGATGCCCTTCTCCCGAAGCTGCAGGACATTGTGGCTCTCTGTGCTGTCCGAGCCGGTGACGCTGATGCCCATGCCCTTCAGCACCTCCGCCAGGGAGGACATGGAGACGCCGCCGATGCCCACCAGGTGCCCCTTGCGGCCGGGGGAGAGGAAATTGGAAAAATCACTCATATAAAAACTCCGATCTATCAGAAAAATCTCCGAACAGGCTATGCGCGATTCTACTTGAAGCGCAGAGCGCAAAATGGTACAATACAGACGATAAAATCCATACTACTATTATAATCCCCGCGGCGGGGCTTTGCAAGCAAATCTTCCGCCGCCCGGAGGATTCGGAAAGCTGGAGCAAGCTATGGCCACGATCACCCCACCCAAATACGTCCGCCAGGTGCTGGTGACCCTGCAGGGCAGGGGCTACCCGGCCTTTCTGGTGGGCGGCTGCGTGCGGGACATGCTGCTGGGCGTGCAGCCCAACGATTGGGACATCACCACCGCCGCTCTGCCGGAGCAGCTGCTGGAGCTCTTCCCCGGCGCCCGCGTCACCGGCGGCCGGCACGGGACGGTGACGGTGCGCGTGAACTCCCACAGCGTGGAGGTGACCCCCTTCCGGGTGGAGGGGGGCTACCGGGATCACCGGCACCCGGAGCTGGTGCAGTTCGTGGCGGATCTGACCGCGGATCTGAGCCGGCGGGACTTTACGGTGAACGCCATGGCCCTCTCCGCCGACGGGCTCCTGTCCGACCCCTTCGGCGGTGCGGCCGACCTGAGACGGGGGGTGATCCGCTGCGTGGGGGAGCCGGAGCGCCGCTTTGAGGAGGACGCCCTGCGGATGCTGCGGGCGCTGCGCTTCTCCGCCCGGCTGGGCTTCTCCATCGACCTCTTCACCATGGAGGCCATCCGGGAAAAGGCGCCGCTCTGTGCGGTGCTGCCGCCGGAGCGGGTGCGGGAGGAGCTGGAGAAGATCCTGCTCACCGCCGCGCCGGAGACGGCGCTGGAGGCGGTCTCCCTCGGCCTCTTGGACAGTTATCTGCACTGCCGCCTGCCCCAGCCCCTGCCGGAGCGGCTCTCCGCCCTGCCAAGACGGGCGCTGGAGCGCTGGGTGGGCTTTGCCTGGCTTTTGGAGCACTATGGCTGTGTGGCTTCCGCCGGCGGCTTTCTCCAGGCGCTGCGGCTGGACGGGCGGAGCATCCATCTCTGCAGCCAGGCCTCCCTGCTGCTGAACGCCTCCCTGCCGGAGACGGAGGCGGACTGGAAGCGCTGCCTGCGCCGCTGCGGCATCGAGGCCAGCCTCTGCGCCGCCCGGGTGGCGGAGGCCTTCGGCCGGGACGAGAGGAGCGGCAAGCTGCTCCGCAGCGTCCTCAAGAGCGGGGAGTGCTTCTCCCTGCGGCAGCTGGCCGTCACCGGGGACGATCTGATGGCCCTGGGGCTCCGGGGCCGCGCGGTGGGAGAGATGCTGGAATTTCTGCTGGATTATGTGATCGACTACCCGGAGAACAACCGCCGGGAGCTGCTGTTGAGCCTGGCGGGGGGAACGGAGGAATAAATGGACAGCTGGGAAGCTTTGAAAAGCGAATGCGCCGCCTGCCGGGGCTGCGGCCTCTGTGAGACCCGGACGAATCTGGTCTTCGGCGTGGGGAACGAGAAGGCGGAGCTGCTGCTCATCGGGGAAGGCCCCGGGGAGCAGGAGGATCTGCAGGGCGAGCCCTTTGTGGGCCCGGCGGGGAAGCTGCTGGACGACATGCTGAAAATGATCGACCTGGATCGAAGCAAGGTCTACATTGCCAACATGGTCAAGTGCCGCCCGCCGAAAAACCGGGATCCCCTGCCCGAGGAGCAGGCCGCCTGCAGCGCCTGGCTGCAGCGGCAGATCGCCCTCATCGACCCGAAGATCGTGGTCTGCCTGGGGCGCATCGCCGCCATGGGGCTCATCAGTCCGGATTTTCGCATCACACGGCAGCACGGCCAGTGGTTCGACCTGGAGGGCCGCCGCTGGATGGCCATCTACCACCCCTCCGCCCTGCTGCGGGATCCGTCCAAGCGGCCGGAGACCTTTATGGATCTGAGAGAATTACGAAAGGAAATCCGGGAGCGCTGCTCCCACACCTACACGACATGACAGAAGCGCCAATCCAATTCAAGACCGTCACCCTCTGCGACAAGGGCTGGGTGGACGAGCTCGTCCGCGCCGAGAACAGCCCCAGCGCGGACTACAACTTCGGAAACATCTACATCTGGGATAAATTCTACCGTCAGCTCATCGCCCGGGCGGGAGATCGGATGCTGGTCAAGCTCCGCTATGAGGGACATCCGGCCTTCGTCTTTCCCATCGGCAGCGGCCCCCTGCGCCCCGCCGTGGAGCTGCTGCGCCAATACGCCGCCTGGCGGGGCTATCCCCTGGTGATCCGGGGCATCACCGACCGGCATAAGGCAATGCTGGAGGCGGAGTACCCCGGCGGCTTTACCTACGCCCTGGAGGAAAAGAACCTGGACTACATCTACCGGGCGGAGAAGCTGGCCACCTACGCCGGCAAAGCCCTCCACGGGAAGAAAAACCACTGCAACCGCTTCGAGGCCGAGCACGACTGGGACTTCGTCCCCCTGACCCGGGAGCTGATCCCCGGCTGCCTTGACATGCTGGACGTCTGGACGGAGGAGAACAGCGAGCGTCTGGACAAGAGCGTCTCCAACGAGCACGACGCCGTCATCCGCGCCTTCGCCGCCTTCGAGCGGCTGGGGCTGGAGGGGGGCGTACTCCGGGCGGAGGGGAAGATCGTGGGCTTCTCCCTGGGGGAGCTGTGCGCTTCCGACACCTTCGACGTGCACTTTGAGAAGGCGCAGATCGACATGAACGGCGCCTACCCCATGGTATGCCGGGAGCTGACGAGAATGCTCCTACAGCGGCACCCGGGGCTCCAGTACATGAACCGGGAGGACGACATGGGCTTTGATTCTCTGCGCCAGTCCAAGCTGAGCTACAAGCCCGAGTATCTGCTGAATAAATACATCGCGAGGTGGAACGATGACTGAGCCCATCATCCGGGAAGTTCGGCAGGAGGATGCCGACGCCCTGGCCGCCCTGTGGCAGCGGGTCTTCGGGGATCCGGAGGAGCTGGCCCGGGACTTTCTGCGGCGCCTGCCCGCCCTGGGCGGCGGGGTCTGCGCCGAGGCGGACGGGGCTTTGCTGGGCGCGGCCTACGCGGTGACGGACTACTTTTTGAACGAAGAGCGGATCGCCTATCTCTACGCCGTGGCGGTGGAGGAGGACGCCCGGGGGCGCGGCCTGGGCGCCGCGCTGAGCCGGGAGGCCGCCGCCCTGGGGCGGCGGCTGG
>JAEEGI010001600.1_pt1 | contig 56299 bp, 46 predicted proteins | sample 8958751 | NCBI WGS metagenome assembly JAEEGI01 (sample SAMN16246545, study PRJNA631951) | gut metagenome | biome: gut microbiome; feature: rumen; material: KS-attached | host: Bos | place: Iran: Karaj | collected 2018-10
GATCCTCGGCGGTAACAACCACCTGGCGACGCTTGTAGAGCGAGAAGCCATTGCTGCCACGTTCCAACTCACGGTTGCCTGAGTAGTACATGTTGTAGACGGTGAGCACATGATTCACTTGGCCTTGTCCGCTGTAGCCAGGAGTGATGCCAATGATGGCGGTCTGGTCAATGTTGTAGCCCTCGGCGCTGGTCGAGGCACCGATGCCTGCAGCATATGGATTCAAAATGGCTAACTGGAAATATCCATTGCCCAGGCCTCCCCAGCCCCAGTTGATGTGGTAATAGTCGCCCATTTCATAGCCGTCGCACACGAAAGAGTGTCCGCCGCCGCTGCCTGCACGACCGTTGTAAACCATGGGACGGCCGGCAACGAGTTCCTGATAAACCATATTCTCCCATGTCTGCTGGTCATAGTCGCTGCGATAAACTAGCTGAGCATTATAGTCGAAGTAATTGTTGAAAGCCTTTGGGATATAGGGGTCGGTAGTGCCCGAGGCAGTGAGAGCATAGGTCATGTGAGCTGCATGTCCCACATAGAGCATGAGAGTTGCCACAGCATCGGTATAAACCTGGTCCTCGCTGCCGTTGTAGCTATCAAGCATGTGTGCCCAGTCAAATGTGGTGACGGGCAGGTCCTCGGTGGTCTGGGTGATATACTCTCCCATGTTTCCTGTGCCGTAGCCATACTGGTAGCTAGGAATCACCTGAGTTGTCTGTGCGGGATAATTGTAGTATTTCATTATCTGCGACATGGCGGTTGCCACGCAGCCAGTGTAGGAGGACTCATACTCGCCGTCCTCGTTCTGGACCTGTGGACACTTGTCCCAATAGGGGCGTGCCTGGTCCCACTTGGTGGTGAGCAGTGGAGCTATAGAGTTGCGGGTGTCAACTACATTCTCGCCCTTGGGAGCGGCTAGTGCGCTTTTGAGTATTGAGGGCTCTACAAGGTCGAGTTGCGAGATTTGCTGAGCATAATCCTCAAGCAAATCTTTCATATTGATGGGAACATTATTGTCGTCGAAGTAACCTTCGTCGCTATAGCCCAAGATGGGATTGGTGCGGTCATCGCCTGAGATGATAACAAAGCCCTGGTTGTTGCCAACGTTGAATATATAGAAAGCAGCATCGTTGCTAGATGCTTTAAGTGTTTTGTTGGCACGCTTAGCCACGTTTAGTTTCAGCTGCTCTTTTTTCTTCTTGAGTACAAATTGTGCAGCTTCTTGTTGAGCTTGTTCAATAGTAATTGGCGAAGCGTTAGCAATAAACGCCATACTCATGCACAACATGAGAATGGCAATAAATTTGTTGTTTGTCATTATTTAAAATGATAAGTTTGGTTTAGTATGTATATTTATGTCTAATGGACGGGCAAAAGTAGGTCAATAATAAAGAACACCCAAAATAATTCAACGAATTGGGTATATAAAAAAGTCAAAGGCACATTCCTAAGGTTAAAAGGAATGTGCCTTTGATGATTAGGTGTGGGGAAGGGGCTATCGGGTATATTTCCAGATGGCGTCACGCCAAATCAGATAGCCAGGGCCCAGCAGGTGCAAGCCATCGTTGGTGAGGTCTTCGCGCAGCTTGCCGTTCTTGTCTACGAAAAGAGGGTAGAGGTTAATCCAAGTCACACCCTGACGCTTGCACACCTCTTCCATGGCACGGTTGCCGTCGATTACCACCTGCTCTCGGTCTTTGAGCAGCTTCCACATCTGCACATCGGTGTTAAATGGTAGCATCGACTGCAGGTATATCTTGGTGCGCGGACAGCGTTGCTTGATTAGGACAATAAGCTTCTCCATGGCACGTCCTATGCTGTCGCCATCAACACCGTGCGACACATCGTTCACACCACTGAGGATGAAAATCTTGCGTGGCTTTCCCTTGAGGATTGGCTCCATGCGCTCATAGAGGCCTTGCACTATGTCGCCAATGATGCCGCGGTTCTTCACATGAGGGTTGCGCAGAAGCTCGTTCCACTCGGCACCATCGGTAAGGCTGTTGCCAAGCATGATTATGTCGCGGCGATGTACGGGCAGGTCGTCGAAGTGGGTAGCACGGCGCACATAGTACTTGTCTTGATTGGCAGTGCGCTCAGGCGCTTGCGCCTGCACAGCAGTAATTGCTGCGATGACTGCGATTAACAACAATATAGTTCGTTTCATAATAAATGTGGTTTGAGGTTACGTTATTGTTCGCTTATGCCGCGGTAGGCGTCGCATGCGTTCTTCACGCTGCCGTGAAGGAGTAGCAAGCGTTTGGCCTCGCCGTAGCTCAGGCCAAGTTCGTCGACCACCATGCGTGTGCCGCGGTCCACGAGCTTCTGGTTAGTGAGTTGCATGTTCACCATCTTGTTGCCCTTCACGCGTCCCATCTGAATCATGACGCTAGTTGAAATCATATTACAGATGAGTTTTTGGCCTGTTCCGCTCTTCATGCGGCTACTGCCAGTGACGTATTCAGGTCCAACTATCATCTCGATGGGAATCTCGGCAGCCTCGCTGATGGGTGCGTCGGGGTTGCTGGTGATGGCAGCGGTGAGGCATCCATGGGCACGGGCGTCGCGCAGGGCACCAATCACATAGGGTGTGGTGCCACTAGCTGCGATGCCAATCACGGTGTCGTTGCTCGTGATGTTGTGCTCTTGCAGGTCTTTCCAGCCTTGAGCCTCATCGTCCTCGGCGTTTTCCACGGCATTGCGCAAGGCATAGTCACCTCCAGCAATCAACCCAATAATCCACCCTGGGTCCATGCCGAAGGTGGGGGGTATCTCGCTTGCATCGAGCACACCGAGTCGGCCGCTGGTGCCGGCACCCATGTAGAAGATGCGTCCTCCTCGTTTCATTCTCTTCACTATCTCAGTGACGAGTTTCTCGATTTGTGGAATGGCCTTCTGCACGGCGTCGGCGACCTTGTGGTCTTCTTGGTTGATCTCGGTCAACAGCTCATGTACGCTCTTCTTCTCTAGGTCGTCATAGAGAGATGGCTGTTCGCTAATTTTAATAAAAGCCATAACTCATTAAGTATTAAGTTATAAGTATTAAATGCTAGGTGTTTTTTGCTATTCTTAATTAAGCATTAGTAGAGTGATACTTGATGAGACCTTCCATTGGTGCTTGAATGATGTTGCCAATGGTGATGCCAAGTTTGCTAGCAGCCTCGATGAGAACATCCTTCTGGAGCAATGCTATCGAACCCACGAAATTGCAAGGAAGTTCCTTGTAGTGTGGATAGTTGGCGACGTTGCGAACGAAGAAATCGGTGAACGAGCGAAGCACGAGAGCATGGATTGATGGCTCGCTGATATTGCGCTCGATGAATGGGGCAAACTGTGCCAGGAATCGGTTGGCGGCAGGTTTGCGATACACACGTTCGATGATGGTGGTTCGGTCGAGGTTATATTCATTGAGGAACTTCTCGCACAAGTGCTCGGGAAGTTGTTTCTTAAGCACGTCGCCAACGAGCAATTTGCCCAGCACGGCGCCGCTGCCCTCGTCGCCCAGGATGTAGCCAAGAGGCGATACGTTGTCAACAACTTTCTCGCCGTCGTAGTAGCAGCTGTTACTACCAGTACCCAGGATACAGGCAATACCAGGCTCGCGTTGGCACAATGCGCGTGCAGCAGCAAGCAGGTCGGTATCAACTTCAATCTTTGTCACATGTGGCATGTTGCGTTTGAGGGCGTTGATAACCTGATTCTTAATCTTGTCGCTGATAATGCCGGCACCATAGTAGTAAATCTCGGTTACCTCATAGCCTTGCAAATTGGGCATGAGTTCGGTCATGATGCATTCGGCCATTTCTTCCTCGGTCATGAGCAATGCGTTCATGCCTGTGGTGAAAATTTGAGCAACTTTTTTGTTTCCGTTTAGCAGACACCAGTCAATCTTGGTGGAGCCGCTGTCAGCAATTAAAATCATAATGTTATATTTTATAGTTTGTTATTGAATTATCGGAGTAGGAAATTGTGATCTTGTTCTCTTGTTCTTTCGTTCTTTCGTTCTTTCGTTCTTTCGTTCTCTCGTCCTCTTGTCCTCTAAATTTTGATATATATTTTCTTCTTATAAAGGATATAGCCAAAGCACCAAGTGATGCACACAAAGATGATGGCATAGAGGCATGAGGCAGCTTCGGGCGACCAAGTGATGGCCTTGCAACCGTCGTGGATGAGAGTGTGAATAGTAATTGGGTCACCGTCGGCATTGGTGCCGAAACGCAATGCACCAAATGTGATGGCTAGAAGGGTACCAACCAAGTAGCAGAATAATGGGTTGATGCCAAATGACTGGAAGAAGCGGCACCAACGGTTGTGGCCTTTGATGTCGATAGCATAGATAAGCATAGCCAGGATGCACGAAGCCATACCGCAAGTGATAAGCACATAGCTCGAGGTCCATGCCTTCTTGCTGCATGGAATGCCATATTGTAACAACCATCCCACGAGCAGCATGAGTGAACCCCACACAGCTATTTCGACAATGCGGTCTTGATTCTTGTGCACTGTGTTGATGCACTTGCCCACCATGAAGCCAATGAGAACATGAGCGATGCAAGGCAGGGTGCTGAGGATGCCCTCGGGGTCGAGGGCGAGTTTCTCGCCAAATGCCTCCTCATGATACATGTGGTCCTCGCCAAGCACGGCGCAGTCCACACGCGACAGGATGTTATCGAGCGAGAACTCATAGCCGTTACCCAAGCCTAAAATCAAGGCATAGGCAATGAGGATAATTCCTATTATCCAGGGGATGAATTTACTCTTGAAAAGCACGGCAATCATCGACCCGAAGAAGTAAACGAGCGCTAAGCGCTGGAACACGCCCAGGATGCGCAGGTCGCCAAACATCTTGGCAAAGAAGTGCGACTCGGGGTCATAAAGTCCTCTCAGCCACATGCCAAACCACTGCACTACCCATCCAATGAGGAAGAGGATAATAGTGCGTCGGCATATCTTGAGCATGAGGCTGCCGCTGAGTTTGAAATTAAACTTGCGCAGCGAGAAGAACATCGACACACCCATCACAAACATGAAGAACGGGAACACCAGGTCGGTGGGTGTGAGCCCTATCCACTCAGCATGTTCCAGCGGAGCATAAATGTTGCTCCACGTTCCTGGATTGTTGACCAGGAGCATTCCTGCTATTGTGATTCCTCGCAATATGTCGAGCGAGAGTAGTCGTTTTGAATCTTTTGCCATATATCTTTGTTGAAAAATATTAAGAGTTTATTTATTTAACTACTTTACTAACTTCGTCTATCAAGTAGATGAGCGATTGGTAGGGCACACCGCTGTGGGTGCTGAGCCCAATCTCACAGGTGCGGCTGTTGCTGAAGCCACGCTTGATGCCAGCGGCTTTGATTTGTGGGCGCAGCTTGCGCAAGGCGTAGGCATTGAGCTCGGGATGAGTGAATCCCTTGTCGCCAGCAAAGCCGCAGCATCCCACTCCCTCGGGCACTAGCACGCTAGTAGAGCATCGCTTGGCGAGGTCGAGTATCTTGCCATCAATCTTCATTAGCTTCGACGAACAAGTGATATGAAGAGCGATGGGCTCATCGGTAGGATTGAACTCCAAGTCTTGCGCCACATAGTCATGAATGAACTCCATGAGCTCCATGGGCTTGATTTCTTTCATGTGCTCACGCATGTGGTGCAGGCACGGACTCTGGTCGCACACAATGGGCAACTTGCTGCCATCGCTAGCTTTGAGCAAAGCTTTCTCTAGTTCATCGGTCTTTTGCTGGGCAATGTCGGGCATGCCCTTGCTGTTCCAAATCATGCCACAACACAGGTTGCTCATGTTTTCGGGATAGATGACTTCCCATCCAGCCTTGTTAAGGAACGCAACAACTTTGTCAACAAGGTCAACCTTCACACCATGCTTGTCACGTCCCAAAGCTTGGTTGAGGCAGCTGGGGAAGTACACAACTTTTTTGTCGCTTGCAGCTTGCTCCAGAGCCTTCATTTTGTGTGGCTTAGGAGTGGATGGTGTCCACAATGGAGCACCAATCGCATGCATAGCCTTGCCCACAGCTTTAACGCCACCATCGCCCAGCACCGATTGTGCAGCGCTGGCGACATATAGAAGTGACTTGATACTGTCTTTGGTAACTGCAAAGTGACGGGCCACTTGACTTCCAATGCTATGGGCTGCAGAGCCTTTGCTATGCTGTTCGGCACGAATGTCGTGCGTGAGTTCGCCCACGTTTATGCCCATGGGGCATGAGGTGGAGCACAGGCCATCGGCGGCGCAGGTAGCTTCACCATAGTATTTATATTGTTTTTCGAGGCGCTTCAATCGCTCTGGATCTTCGCCTGTATCTTTTAATCGAGAAATCTCACGCTGCACTATGATGCGCTGGCGCGATGAGAGTGTGAAACCGCTGCTCACGCAGTTAACCTCGCAGAATCCACACTCGATGCACTTGTTCACGTTGTCGTTGGTCAAGGGCATAGGTTTGAGGTTCTTGATAAAGCACTCGGGGTCATCATTGAAAATAACGCCAGGATTCAAGATTCCATTAGGGTCAAAGAGCTTCTTAACGTCAAGCATCACTTGATAGGCCTTCTCGCCCCATTCTTTCTTCACGAAGGGTGCCATGTTGCGGCCGGTGCCATGCTCTGCCTTGAGCGAACCGTCATATTTATCGATAACCAGTTCCACAACGGCGCGCATCAAGTTTTCATAGCGTTTGATTTCTTCTTGGGTGTCAAATGACTGCGAAATAATGAAGTGATAGTTGCCTTCAAGGGCGTGACCGTAGATGCAGCTGTCGTCGTAGCCATAGTCCTCAAGCATCTGAGCAAGGTCGACCGTTGCTTGTGGCAAATCCTCGATGTGGAATGCCACATCCTCGATGAGCACTGTGGTGCCAAGTGGACGGGTGCCGCCCACACTGGGGAAGATGCCTGAGCGTATCGCCCAATACTTGCCATAGACCTTAGGATCGTCGGTGAAGACGGCTGGCACGTACAGGTGGAATGGCTCAAGGATAGCCATTATCTCATCGATGTTGCTCTGCAGTTCTTCTTTGCTGTCGGCAAAGGTTTGGATGAGTACCGCAGTAAGGCCTTCGCCTGTGTTATCGTCGACGCTAGCGAGCGATTTCTTGTCGAGAATCTCGGCGCAGTGTACTGGACCTTTCTTCATTGCCACCACAGCCTCGCACGACTCGCGCATGTCTTGGAAATAGAGCATTGCGCTGGCGCGGTAGGGGTAGAGGTGTCCGGTTTTCATCGTGAACTCGCTGGCAAAAGCCAATGTCCCTTCGCTACCCACTATCAAGTGAGTAATGATGTCGAATGGGTCAGTATATAGTACAAATGGCGAGATGTTCAGGCCTGTCACGTTTTTGATGGAATACTTGCGGCGAATGCGCTCAATAAGCTCTTCGTCAGCCATAACGCGGTCACGAATCTCCTCTATGCACTTGATGAATTCGGGATGCGACTGCCTGAAAGCTTCGCGGCTTGCCTCATCGCCTGTGTCAAGCACGGTGCCGTCGGCAAGGACTATGCGCATTGACTGCATCATGCGGTCGCTATTGGCATGGGTGCCACAGCTCATTCCGCTGGCGTTGTTGATAACTATGCCTCCCACCATTGCCGAGTTTTTGCTGGCAGGGTCGGGAGTGAAAGCGCGGTTGTGGCGCGCAAGAATCTTATCTACCTCACTTCCCACAAGTCCCGGTTGCAGCTTGATGTAGCTGGCGTCGGGTGCAACCTCATAGTTCTCCCAATTCTTGCCTGCAACGATGAGGATGGAGTCGGTGTTGGTCTGTCCGCTCAGGCTGGTGCCTGCAGCGCGGAATGTCACCGGCAGCTTCATCTCATTGGCAATGGCAAGCAGCTGCGCCACTTCTTGCTCATTCTTTGAGCGCACAACTATCTGCGGGATGTTGCGATAGAAGCCTGCATCGGTTCCCCACGCTAGGCAGTGCAGGTCTTCGGTGTAGATGCGCTCCTTTGGGATAAACTCCGCTATGCGCTTGAGATATGTCTTGTGGTTCTCGTCCATTTTTTGCTAGATGTTCTATAAATGCTAGATGCTCTAGATTAATGATAGAGATAGTATTTTGATGACTTGGCTTTGAAAGCCTCTGTATCTTTGTTGAAGTAGTCGACGATATCAGCTACTTTGTAACGTTTGATAAAGCGCTCGCGAATCTCCTTGGTGCCGCACACCTTGTCAAACATTGCGTAGCGCTTAGGATTCTGCTCAAAGAGCTCCTGCTTGGGATACATCTCGTGAATCACTTGCAGGAAATAGAACTGGGTGAGTACGAGGTTGGCCTTGTCAAAGTCGGTGATATAAATCTGCACACCATGCACTTCCTGCAACGATTTGTCGACTGCAACGCTAAGCGCAAAGAATGGCTTGTAGTTGATGGGGCGGAAGTGCATTCCCGGAAGGTTCAACGCGTTCATGTTCTTAGCAAGTTCCTCAGCATCAATCCATGAAGCGGCTAAGCACTCAAAAGGCAATGTGTAGCCAATGCCGGTGTTGAAAATGTACAACTCGCCAAGGATGCCACTCACGGGATAGAAGAATGCGTTCTCGGGAGCGGGAATTTGCGGTGATGGCAAAACCCAGGGCATGCCAGTGTCGCGGAACTTCATGTCGCGAGTCCAGCCCTCCATAGGGATAACTGTAAGTTTGCATTTCTTGCCAGTCTTCGACTCCTTGCCTATAATGCCTTCCTCGTTTAGGTACTTTGCAAGTTCGCCAGGTGTAAGGCCATAAAGGTAGGGTATAGCATATTTGCTCACAAAAGAGAAATAACCAGGTTCAACAATGTTTCCTTCTACCTTATTGCCACCCAATGGGTTGGGGCGGTCAAGGACCATAAACTCTTTATCATACTTGGCACATGCCTGCATGCACACGCCCATTGTGGCATAGAACGTGTAGCTGCGGCATCCTATGTCCTGGATGTCGTATATGAGTACGTCGATGTCTTTAAGCATATCGGCTGTAGGCTCATGGGTCTTGCCATAGAGAGAGTACATTTTCACGCCAGTTGCTGGGTCAACAGCATCGGCTACCTTGTCGCCGGCATGAGCATTACCACGCACGCCATGCTCGGGACCAAAGAGAGCGACAAGCTTCACTCCTTTAGCCTCATTGAGAATATCGACTGTTGATTTAAGGTTATTGTCGATACCGCTGGGATTGGTAACCAGCCCCACGCGCTTGCCTTGCAGCTCCTTGAAGCCACCATCGCGCAGCACTTCAATACCAGGCTTAACCACCGCGCTGGCAGCCATAGCCACTACCGCAAGAGCCATCAATATAATGTGTCGTTTCATAAATTCTTTTTTTAAAACTTCAATGTTACTTTACTTAAGGCCGTATTCGGGATCAATCTTGCGGTCGGCAAGGAATGTGACTATAATGGTGGCGATGCTACAAGCAAATGCCATCCAGAAGAATGCCGAGTAGCCCATAGATTCCTGTAAGTAGCCAGCAAACATGCCAGGTATCATCATGCTCAGCGACATAAAGGCTGTACACAGGGCATAATGTGATGTTTTGAACTCACCTTCTGAGAAGAACATCATATAGAGCATATAGGCAGTGAAACCGAAGCCATAACCAAACTGCTCAATCACAATACAAGTGCTGATGATAAAGAAGTTGGTTGGTTGAGCTATAGATAGGTACACAAAGGTCAGGCAAGGCAGGGTCATGCAAGCTGCCATGAGCCAGATGGCTTTCTTTAATCCAACCTTTGATGAGAAAATACCGCCGAGGATACCACCAGCAAGTAATGCCGCCACACCAATAGTGCCATAGGCAAGACCCACGTCTTGTGTAGTCATTGCCAGACCTCCCTTTTCGGTTGGGTCAAGCATGAATGGCTTGCACATCTTGAGCAGGAAGGCTTCGGGCAGGCGATAGAGCAGCATGAAGATGATTGCAATCCACACACCTGGTTTTTTAAAATAGGTCACTATGGTTCGTCCAAACTCCTTCATCACTTGTGAACTATTGTTCTTCAATGAGCCTTCAAGTGAGGAACGGTCACTATCAGGACGTGGGATGAAGAATAGATGGTATACATAGAATAAGCACAAGATTGCCGAAGCGATTCCCATGGTGATTTTCCATGCTGCGGGAATCGAAGTCTTTGTCTCAAGATAACCTGCAATCCACACCAGCACACCATTGCCAAAGATGTTAGCAAGGCGGTAGAAGGTGGAGCGAACGCCCACAAACGCCGACTGGTTTTTCTGTGACAGCGCTAGCATGTAGAAACCATCGGCAGCTATATCGTGTGTTGCCGAGGCAAATGCTGTGATTATAAAGAAGATTAGCGTTATAGTAAACATGCTCATTGGCGTGTTTCCTGCTTTAATCATTTCTTCTCCCGGTGATGGCATAGTTATGGTGAGAAGGATTAAGGTTGCTGCCATAATCATCTGCATCATGACAATCCACCAACGTTTTTTCTTAATGATGTCAACAAAAGGACTCCATAATGGCTTGATAACCCAAGGCAGATAAATGAGACTGGTAAAGAGTGCCATCTGTCCGTTGGGAACACCCATTTTCTTGAAGAGGATTACCGAAATCTCATTAACAAGAAAATATGGAATACCTTCGATAAAGTATAGGGTTGAAACCCATGCCCAAGGGCTTTGTTTGAACTTTGTTAATGCGCTCATTGTTATAATGTTTTGTTGTGAATGCTAATTAGTATATGGTTTTGATTTGTGCATCGATGAAGTAGTGAAGCAGGATTTTGTCGTAGTCGTATCCCTTGGCGCCCATTACTGCAGCACCAATCTGGCACAGTCCCACGCCATGTCCCCATCCAGCGCCTCGCAGGATAAACTTCTCGGGGAACTCACTGTTGCCCTCGTTGATTCTCTCAACGATGAAAGCTGAACTGTATAGGCACGATGGCGACAGAGCATATCGGATGGATAGCTCCTTGCCAATTGTTTTGGTCATCTTTTCGCCCACGATACGTAGTTTGTATAGGCGTCCGCTGGTGCCTCGCGCCACAGGCTCTAGATCTATAATTCGGCCGTAGTCGTCACCAGTGCGCTCCTTGATGAGGCGACTTAGCTCTTCTTGAGTGTACTCCACTCGCCAGCGATAGAAGTCGGTAGTTTCTTGATCATAGTCGTTGAGCACCTGCGACAGGATTTCCTTGTCGTTAGTGTTGCAGTGAGCATGTGGTGATGATAGAATCCAGTCGGCTGCGTTGTCCTCACGAGTAAGGTCGGGGAAGTTCATTTCGTCATCATCATCACGGCGCGCCACCAAGTAGGGGTGATGGTCATCTTGCCAGCAGTTCTCGAACTGCTCATACACTCCACCGCACGACTTCGAGAAGCGGGCATCGCACAATTCTCCTCCATACATCAGCACTTGTCCCCAGGTTGCTTCGATAGCATGACGCACAGCCTCGGTCGAGGCGCGGGTGATGCCCTGGTAACGCTGGCAGTGGTCATCGGCGCACACGTCGAAGTTCACATGGTCGTCGCGGTCCCACCACTTGATTTCCTCGTCGTCGCTACTGCTCTCAAATTCCTGATGCAGACCAGGTTTGGCGGCAGTGGCAACATTATCCTTGTGGATTTGAGCAAGCAGCCAGCTGCGTGATATCACAGCGTGAGCTTTGAGCAATTCGAGCGATGCTGTAGCGCTCATCTCACTCGAAATCACGCTCAGCAGGTATTCCTCTACCGAGAGGATGTTGATAGTTGTGATGCGGTCGTTTTCGACAATTAAGTGAAGGGAGCCGCGGAAGGTCTGGTTCTCCTTGCGTTTCCAGTGGAAACTCACGCCTATTGTCACGTTCTCGAGTGTGAATGAGTCGGTGTCGACATTGTTTGGCTCGAAAAGAATGTCGTTATATTTTTTGCCGTTCCATTCTACCATGCCGTCGATACAACGCGCCAGATGGTTGCCAGTAACTCGTTCACCGTTGACGCGATAGTCGCCGTTGAATTCAAACTCTACCATAGGCTCATTCATGATACCTACTCTTACTTGGGGAACTTGTGCCATAGTGTGTTATTTTTTTGAATAGTAATATTGTCTTAATTTATTTGAAACGTCCTCAACATCTTCGGGCGATAGGCATACATCCTGATAGATGAGCCGCACGTCATGAAGAGTGAGGTTGTTATAGTCCTCTTCTCGTGCAATAGCCCATAGGCCGCCCATGTCGAGCGACGCAGGACTAATCACAAATTGGTCTTCGCCAGTGCCGTAGCAGGCGGGACGATGCTTGCGGCGTGGAAACACAGCAATGCACCATGAGCCACTATTGTGCCAGCACAGGATGTTGATCATAGGTTCGATGTGCCCACTCTTCACTGGCAGCACATTGAGTAGCGAGTTGAGCCACAGTTCACCTAAATCGGTGTTCATGGTTTCGATGTAGAAAACTGGTCGACACAGATCGGTGATAACACCAAAAATGCCTTGGTTGTTGGCATCGAATAATGCTGTACTTGCGTTGAATAGTTCATCGCAGATGGGCAACTCATTGATGATGCCAGCCTGGAAGTGCATGTGGTCGGGTGCCGAAGCTCCACTCACGGGGCCATTATAGAACACCACATAGTCTAGCAAGTCTTTTGCCAGTAGCATCATGTCGGTCAAGCGTCCAGCAATGCATTGGGGAGTGTGCTCGGTGGCCGATATCGTGAGATGACGAGTGAAGATGGGGTAGGGGTTAACCTGTATTTTGTAACTACCATTCCACACCACCGACTCTTGTTCATGAGGTTGGTTCTCGTTACACAAGAAGCAAGGACGTGCCTTGAGCGATGCTGCATCAATATTTGCTGCCGACGAACGCAATCGCTCAGGGTTATACTGCAACACAATTGAAGAATCGCCCAATTCAACAACGCGAGTGGTGACATTGGCGAGATTGTCATAATTCTTGATTACGGCATCCCACTTGGTCAACTGGCGTTGCCAAAGAAGGTCGATTTCTTCAATATAGTTGCGCGTCATAGTACTAGATTTATTTCTTGTTCATTGCGATGCGAGCCATGAGCTCCCAAGTGCGAATGCGGTCCTTGTACAGATTGTTGTTGTTCATCTTAACAACATCGACATTGGCGTCGCTGTTGTCGTCCCAGCGGCGACACATGTACACGGGCTCATACACGCGGCCTATCTGGTAGGTACGTGAGATGTTTAGTCCAAGTGCATAGTCCTCACCATAGCTAGTGTTAGGCAGCATTACTTCACGCAACACGGGTGTGTAGAATGCGCGAGGTGCCCCTAGGCCGTTGATACGCAGGGCGTTGTTTCGGCCGTTCTCGGGAGTCCACTCCTTGTGGTCAATCACGCCGGGAGGAATTGGGTTGCAGTTGATGTCGGTCATCAGGTAAGTGCCCACAACCATTGCCACGTTCTGCTCGTAGAAGGCATTGACCATAGTCTGCAAGGTGTTCTCGTCCTTATACATGTCGTCACTGTCGAGTTGTACAATGAACTTACCCGCGTTTTTGCGATGAGCAGCAAGGTTCCAATAGCCGCCAATTCCCATGTCATAGTAGTCGGCGATAACGTGAATTAGGCGTGGGTCATCATATTCGGCGATAGCCTCGCGAGTGCCGTCGGTCGAGAAATTGTCAACCACCATGAGATTGAACTTGAAATTGGTCTTCTGCATAAGCACGCTGTCGATAGCATCTCGAATGGTGCGAATGCGGTTACGCACAGGGATCATAACGGTTGCCTCAACCTCAAACTGGTCGTGGTCAAACTCAATGTGCTTGAAGTTGGGAACTTCCTTGCCGTCAACTACCTTGGTAGGAGCCAAGTAACCGCCTATCTCCTTCAGGTGCTCGGTGCAGGCTGCCTCCATCTCGATTTGACGACCACGGTTGCGTGGATCTACATAATCAAAGATCTTCTCGCCGCTCTTGCGAGTGTCGAGCTCTACGTCGCTATAGAGAAACTCGTTGATGTGGGTGATGGTGGCAAACTGCGAGAGCTTGAGGCGCAGATCGTAAAGGCCGGCAAACTCATAAATCGACTTCATGGCAGCTGCTGCTTTCTTGAAGCACTCACCGCAGAGCATGAGCACTGAGCCAAAGTCGAAGTCATCGCGTAGTGAACCCATCTGATAGTCAATAACTGGAGCCTTGTCGGCACCTTTGTCGGTCACGTTGTAGTGGTCGGCATAGACCATGCCGCTTTGGGTGTCGGCCAGTATCTTCACGAAGCGCTCGATGGCGAAGGGCGCAAATTTAAGCGTAACATATTTAGTATAGAGCATTGTTACGCATGCATCGCTCTTCTCGGCGATGGCTTTGATGGTAGCAGTCGAGGTGAGATTGTTAATCTTTATCATCTCGCAGCCGTCGATGGTGCCTTGTGCCTCCTCATTGGCAAGCAAATAGATTTTGTTTACTAATGGATTGGCCTTCAATCCATCAACTGTGGCCTGTGCCTGCTCGGCGTTGGCAAAGGGGATAAAGCAATTAATCTTTGTCATGATGTTATATGTATTTTTAATTATTATTTTTGTTTCATTAGTGACTGTCGCGCTTGTACTTCCCAAGTGCGAAGTCTGTCTTTGTAGAGGTTGTTTATATTCTCTTGCTCGATGGTTAGGTCGGAGTCGGTGTTGTAGTCGCCACGGCGGGCAAAGGTCATCACGTCCCACACACGCCCCACGCGATAATAGCGTGAAATCATCAGCCCCATGCCATAGTCTTCGCCATAGCTGCTACATGGCAAGCATATTTTGCGATAAATAGGGGTGAAGAAGGCGCGAGGGCCACCAATACCATTAACTCTTAGTAGGTTGTTGCGACCGTTCTCTAAAGTCCATTCGCGGTGAGCGATTATGCCTGGTGGCACTTCTTGTAAGTCATTGTTGACAACCTTGTAGCTGCCTACGACCATCGCTGCATCTTCCTCATAGAATTTGGAAATCATAGTTTCCAAAACATGAGGTGTGGCAAACATGTCGTCGCTATCAAGTCCTATTGCAAAGCGTCCGCAACGCTCATCATAGATGCCGAAGTTCCAACATCCGCCAATTCCCAAATCACGTCGATTAGGGATGATGTGAATCAGGCGTGGGTCTCTAGCAAACTCATCAATAGCCTCACTTGTGCCATCGGTTGAGTGGTTGTCAATAACAATGAGATTGAATTTGAAAGGCGCATCTTGAGTTAGTACACTCTTTATGGCATCGCGAATAACATTCACGCGATTGAGAACAGGAATAATCACTGAGCACTCAACAGGAAACTCACCCTCGCTCAAGTCAACGTCTTCGTACTGCTCAGGTGACAGATAGGCACCAAGCTTCTTCAAGTGCCAAGTGCACACTGCCTCCATCTCTTTTTGTTTCTCAGCTTCCTTCTCAAGCTGATAGTCAAAGATGCGCTCACCACTGCTACGCAGGTCAATTTCATCGCATGTGTAGAGATACTCAGGAATGTGCACAATCTTACCTGATCGCGACAATGCCAGTCGCACAGCATAGAAACCAGCATATTCAAGCTTTTCAAAATCACGCTCGATTTCCATGCATGCTTTAAACAAATAATCGCAATTAATCATTACAATGGGCCCAAAATCGAAGTCGTCACGCAGTGAGCCTTCTTGGCAATCAATGACAGGATACTTCACAGTCGAGCCGTTAGGCAAGCGATTGTAATGGTCACAATAGACCATAGCAGCATCGGTGTCTTGTGCCACCTTTATCATACGGCGCAACGCCATATGGCCCATCTCTAAATTGATAGGCTCCAATACATATATGCCGTATTTTGAGTTGCAACCACTATGGAAGGCTTTGATGCTGTTAGGCCACGACAATCCATCATATCGCTGTGGGTCGAACTTGAAATGTGTTCCGAGCGATAAGTCTCCATCACAAGTGGCGATGGTGGCTCCGCGATGGGTGATGAATGGTATTCGTGAGGAATCTTCCATTGTGGATAATCGGGATTGCAGTTTTATTTGTTCTCGAAGAAGTTGAGCACGCGCTCCATGAACTCGTTGCGCTCGTTCTCGCTCTTGATGGTCTCGAATGGGAAGCCAACTACAACTGTCTTGTAGCCATTGCGACTCGAGGCGATGCCAGCAGGAATGTTGTTCTCGGCGTAACGCACGATGGTGGCTCCCTTGTCATCGCTGGCCTTAATGGCATCGGGCGACTCTACAGCATAAAAGTCGTTGTTCAGGGTATTGTGGAATGTGAGACGGCCCATACCGTCACTGATTTTCAAGGTGCTGGGCACGCTGTAGACCTCACCTAAGAGGGTAGCGCGACCGTCAACCCAAGTGTAGCCCATCACGTTTTGAGCAAAGTTCTTCTCGTTGCCCAGTGGTTTGTCTTTGTCCCAGATATCGCTGCCCACATAGGCACCAGTCATGAGCACATTTCCGCCATTGCGGGTATAGTTGGTTAGGGCGTTCATCATGCCTGGAGTAAATGCTTTATAGCGCGATGGTTTGGCTCCGCGTCCGGTGGGTATCTCTTTCTGTTTGCCCATTATCATGTCTACTGCGCAATAGCTTGATAGGTCAACGTCGCCCTTGTCGAGGGCGCCCACGCTTGATGACACGAACGAGTAGCCTGCCTCCATGATTGCCTTGCCGTGGATTGAAGGATAGTTGAATGTGTTACCGGCAACATTCTGAGTCTCGTGGTTGCTGCGGCATGCGCCAAAGCCTGGAGCGTCGTCGTCGCGCCAAGGTAGGTGGCGGCGGAACTCAAACTGTGAGCCCAGATAGTTAATTTGCTCCATATAGGGCACGCCATGGTCTTTGTTGTCGTAGAAGCCTGCCATCGCACCACTCTCGAACCAGTCTGGACCACTGATGCGTGTAAAGTTATTGATAACCATCACAGTGCCCTTGCTATGCTTGGCCACACCTATCGACAGGGTCTCGCTGGGGAAGCTGCGACCGCCCTCGTTCATCGCTACAATCTTGTAGCTGTGTATCTCGTTGTCGGTAATGTAGGCCGAATAGTGAGGCTCATCTACGATATCAACTTCCTTGAAACCTCCGTCAAGGCCCACCTGCTCAAGCACTATATATCGTTTGGCATCAGCGTTAGTGCTCAATGGGTCGGGAGTGGGCTCCCAGTTCAGCATGTATAGGGTCTCGCTGAGTTTGTTGATGGTAAATGAGTTTACAGGCAGTGGTTGAATAACGCACTCGCGATGGTCACGCTTGGCGATAAACTTGGCAATACCTTTATATATCGAACGACTAACGTCGAAGCGGAACTGTGGATCGAGGCCGTATTTCATGTCGGCGAAGTTCTGGTGCGACAACAGCTCCATGAGCAATGCGGGAACTTCGGGAACGCGTGCCTCATAGTAGCTCTTGTCCCACATGCCACGGCGAGTCCAGTTGGGCTCATACTTGGCACGGATGTCATTCACCACCTCGGTCGATACGATGTCGGCAAACTGCCTCGACAGTTCGCGTGGAGTGCCGTTTTCATATTTCCCGAATTTCTTGCCGTTCTTGGTGGTGCAATAGATGAGTAAGGTACCTATGATGTCATCGTTTTGAGTAGTGCCTGCATCGGTGTGGAGGCAGAACGAAACGTCAACGGGAACTTTTAGGCCAGGTTTGCCAGGAAGAACGTCGCTGCCACCAGCTAGCCAGTTGACCCACTCGCCACGGCTGCGGTAGTCGTCAACGTAGTCGTTGATGCCATCGCTAGTTGAATACACTTTGTGGGGGAACCCCGACCATTGTAAGAAGTAGCGTGAACCCAGGTGGAACCAGGGATGGTCACCGCTGCCCACATACTGGTAGTCGATGCCTTCCTTGCCCAGATACTTGGTGTCCTCATTCTTTTCGGCTATTGCCTTGTTCTCGGGGGTGGGCAATGCCACGCGGCGTACAATATTACCTTTACCACCACCCACCTTGATGGCATCGGCGGTAATTACGGCATTGTTGTCGCGGCTATGATTGTCGAGAGTGACAACACTCTTGTTCATGCCTTTGGCAAGTTGGAACGAACCAAGATAAACCCACACACCGCCAGCCATCGTTTGGTCAACGACAAACTTCTGGCTGCCTTCAAGGCTGTTGATGGTGTAGGTGACGTCATGGGCGCTGTTGGGGAGCGACTTGTAGCTCACGTAGATGGCAAACTTGCCAGCCTCGGGCATATCAACGTCCCAAAAGGCTTGAGCGAGCTTGTGCTGACCGGTCTCGGTCTCAACCATGCGGTAAGAACCTTCTTCAAATGGGTTCTCAAAGTCTTTATACTCGCTGCGGTGATAGGCAAAGCCCTTGCCCTCGCCGTTTTTCCATTTTTTCTTTCCGTTGTTCTCGTGGTAACCTTTCTGGGCATGGCCGCCGTCGTTGTCAACGACAGCTCCAAAGTTGTGGGTGTCGCGCTCACGGGCGTCCCACACATAGGCGCCGGCATTCTCAAGCATTGGCATGATAAAGGGTATCATGTAGCTGTGGGTGTACATGTCTTCAACGGTTTGGAACATGCGGGCGCGCTGCCATTCCCAGCGGTTTAGGTAAGGCTCGAAATACCAGCCGTGGCTGGGCCACACTGCCACGATGTTGCCATCAAGTCCCTTTGCGTAGTGACGGTTTTCGTCGGCAGGGGTGACAAAGGCATTGTGCTTGCGTTGGTAGCTGCTCTCAAACTCTGAGAAATAGTTCTCAATGTCGTTACCCGCAATTGTGAGGTACACTTGCTTGTCGATGTACTCATCGCCTAAGGCGGTCTTGATGTCGTTCTTGAGTTGCCCGATGCTCTCTCGCGTAAAAGGCACATCACCAAAGTTCTCGCTTAGGTCTACCTTGATGGAGTCGTCAACTATCTCAATGGTCTTGGCTTTTGGGGTGCCGATACCCATGTGCTCGGGCAGTAATGCTGCCACAAGTTTCTGGATGTTGTCTTTCTCGGGGCCTTCAATCTCGATGGCTTGAACGCTGAATGTTGCCACTAGGGCCATTATGCAAGCCAGTAGTGATGTTTTTTTTCTGTTTATCATATTGTTGGATATTTTATTCGCAAACTTAAGTTCACAAATTTACAACAAAGATTCCGAATAAAAAACAAAAAAAATGTTCATTTTTCATAATTGCTTTTTATTTATAGATTATAAACTAAAATTTAGAAAAATAAACACTAAAACGGGTAGGCGGCACAACAAAAACCCATCAAGCGCATTATTTAAAACTTGCTTGATGGATTACTGTTGTTATAGATAAAAGTGCTATATTGTGTATTCTGGTGTGATTATTGTCCTGAACCTATGTTTATTGAGTGGTAGGCAACGAGGCCTGGCATTGAGTCGCTAACAATCTTCTTCACGTTCATGTTGTAGCTGTAGGCAATTTGAAGCAATATCTCACTGTAGCGGGTTGCCACCGAGCCAACAAAACACACTGGATAGTCCTTGTAGTCGTACTGGCATAAGTTGCGGTCGAAGAATCGCTTGATCTCGTTGGTCACCAGTTCACGGGCATACTCATTTTCAAGATGCTCGGCAAGGAAGAATGAGTATTTGTGCAGATTGTTGTTGGCGTGAGGGTTGTTGTAAACCGAGTCCATGATATCGGCCTTGGTAATCTTGTTCACGGCGTAGAACTCCTCGATGAGTTCACTGGGTGCTAAGTCTTTAAGAACATCGCTCATGAATATGCGGCCCAACGAAGAGCCACTGCCTTCGTCACCCAAGATGAAGCCACCAGGCGACACGCTTTTGGTGATTTTCTCGCCATCGTAAAAGCAAGAGTTGGAACCGGTGCCAAGGATGCAGGCAAGGCCAGCATCGTGCTGCAGCAGTCCATGGGCAGCACCCACTAAGTCGCTCTCAACGGTAACGGGGGTCTTGAACTGCGCAACAAGCGACAGCTCTACGATTTTTTTGCGTTCAGGAGTGGAGCAGCCTGCTCCATAAAACATCACGCGATCCCACCTGCGCTTGAAAAAGTCGCGAGGTAATTCAAGCCTGATAATGTGGCTTATCTCACGGCGGGTCTGGAAATAGGGATTAATGCCTGAGATGATGGCGTGGGCCACCACGTTGTTGCCGTCAATGAGGCTCCACTCGGAGTGTGTTGACGTACTCTCGGCAATCACTTTAGCAAATTGACTTGCACTCATTTACTATTTTTTGTGAATTTAAAGAAGTACTTTAAAAAACTATTGATTTAATTTCGGGTGCAAAATTAGTAATAATTATTATAACTTAAATTAATTACACATAGTTTAACACAACAATACACTCATTAACTGACCAAAGGAGTAATAGTTAATTTTATTAACTAGTGCCGTGGTCCATTTTTCATTTATGATTTTTCTTTTTTTACCTAACCACAACACTTGCTATTTGTTATTGTTACTTGCTATTTGTTATTGTTACTTGCTACTTTTTTGCTATACACCTTTTAATATATAGTGTCTATAGCCAATAGATTAAAAAATATTCATTACCTTTGTATAACGATATAATAGTCTTTTGTTATGGTTGGCGAGAAAAAATATGATGCCGAGCAGGTGGTGGCAGTTGTTGCCCGCGACCGCTATGTGAGAGAGTTTCGCGATGTGACTACTTTTGAGGAGTGTTGTCGCGCTTGTTCCAATTATGGCAACCGTTGGGGATGCCCGCCTTTTGACCACGACACATTGCAGGACTTGCTGCCCTATGAAAAGGTGATGATAATTGGGGTGAAAATCACACCTCATGACTCTAGGATGCCCATGGAGCAGGTCTATGACTTGATGCGCCCTGAGCTAGAACGGCTAAATAGTCGTCTTCTTGAACTTGAGCACGAGAAGGACGGTTTTGCTTTTGGTTTTGTGGGCAAGTGCGAGCGGTGTGGCAATGCGCCATGCGCACGCAAGAAAGGCAAACCGTGTCGTCACCCCGACGTGGTGCGCCCATCACTTGAGGCCTACGGTTTCAACGTTAGCGAGACGGCTAGTCAGCTTCTTGGCATCGACATGGTGTGGAGCCGTGACAAGAATATTCCACGTTACCTCACGCTAGTCTGTGGACTGTTTTTCAATGGCGAAAACCCAGAGTGGTAGTGTTTTTAGAAATAGCGTGATTCTGCATTGTAATGAATAACGACGAGAAATATATGCGCCGGGCGTTGCAGCTGGCAAAGCAGGGTAGCGGTCACACTTCACCTAATCCCATGGTGGGTGCTGTGGTTGTGCACAATGGTATGATAATAGGTGAGGGTTTCCATCGCTGTTGTGGCAAGGCACATGCCGAGGTTAATGCTATAGATAGCGTTGAAGATCAGTCGCTTCTGCCCGAGAGCACTATCTATGTAACCCTAGAGCCTTGCTCTCATTATGGGAAAACGCCTCCATGCGCTAAACTCTTGATAGAGAAGGGTGTCAGGCGAATAGTGGTGGGCACGCTCGACCCATTTGAAAAAGTGAGTGGCCGTGGCGTGGCGATGCTTAGAAAGGCTGGAGCCGAGGTTGTTGTTGGAGTGCTTGAAGCTGAGTGCCGTGACCTAAATTGTCGTTTTTTCACCGCTCAAACCCATGGAATGCCATGGGTGCAGCTCAAGTGGGCGCAGAGTGCAGATGAATTTATTGCTAATGAAGATGGAACAGTGCGTTTCAGCACTGCACTCTCCCTGTCGCTCGTGCACCGCGAGCGCTCAATGGCCGATGCCATTGTGGTGGGGGCTGGCACAGTGAAAATTGATAATCCATCGCTCAACACTCGCTACTGGAGTGGCAGCTCACCATTGCGTGTTGTGCTCGACCGCAACTTGTCAATCCCCAACGATTGTAGACTGCTTACAGATGGGGGCAGAACGTTGATTTATAATGGGAAAAAGGAAGGTGTTGAAGGTTGCGTGGAATGGGCAAAACTCGACACAACTCAACCTGAATCCTGGTTGCGTGACCTATATCGTAGAGGCATAACTAGTGTGATTGTCGAAGGCGGGGCTAATGTGCTTCAGCAACTGATTGCCGCTGGCATTTGGAACGAGATGCGTATAGAAATAGCACCCGTCACTCTGGGAGGAGGCATCAAAGCACCTCAAGTGAACATGAACGGTGTTGAACGACAAGAGGTGGATGGTAACATTATAATTACTAAACTGATGGATAAGAACTCATTGATTACCACGAACTGCTAGCACCGCCACCGCCGCTGTCGCCGCCACCCCAGTCATAGTCGTCATTGCTGTCGTAGCCATCGTCGCTATCCCAGTCCCAGTCATTATCGCTATCCAAATCACTGTCGTAGCTGTCGTCGCTGTCATTGCCGTCATCACCGTCGACGTGTGGTCTCAAACCGTGTTTGCGCAGATCTCGACGCCATCGCAGCTCATCGGCATTCTGTAGCTTCTTTTGTTTGGCGTTGGTCGATAAAGTAGGAGAGGATTTCATGGGATAGTTGTCGAGTTTTATGGGCCTGAAATTTGTGTACCACAACAGTCCCATTAAACCGATGTAAATCACAGAGTAAGTGATGCCTGTTTCCATTCCTTCACCGAACATGTCTAGGCCAGTATGAACAAGTATGACAATCATTCCAATCAGCGTTGTAATGCTCACAAGCCATCCATTGATGCGAGCCAACTTGTCTCCTTTTTCGCGTGTGGGAGTTCTTTCGGCATAGGAGGCTTTGTTCAAGGTCTTAATTTTTGAGCCAATATAAAGGGCGGTGAAACAAAGAACAAACCCAATAATGTCAAAGAAGATGTAAAAGAATTTTGTAATACCTGTGATACCTAAGAAGAAGTGACCTGCCACACATGCGAGCACTATCCAAGCTTCTTTGGTCCAAGTAGGGCAAGGAAAATCATAAGGTGTTTTGTCTTTGAACTTTACTGGAGCTTGAATATAGCTCTCAAGATTTTTTGGGTCAAGCTTGTTAACTTGTTTGCGTAGCTCTTCAATTTCTCTTTTTGATCTTTCAATCTCTTGCAGCAGAGGGCTTGACGGTTCGGGACTACAAGGCAAAGGAGGAATGATAGTGCTGTTAAGCAGGTCGGCGAGCTCGGGTATAGCATTTGCTGCCATCCATTGACTCATGCCTTCGCGCCACACCAGAGTGTTGCTCTTTAGCCCATTAGAAAGCAATTTGTCTTTCTTGAACGGCCCTTGTTTTTGACCATTACCTTGGCTTATATAGTAATCCATAAAACGAAAATTATTGATTACCACGAACTGCTCGCACCGCCACCGCCGCTAGAGCCGCCACCCCAACTCCAACTGCTGTAACTACTTGAGCTAGAACCAGAACTCCAACTAGAGCCACTGCTCCTGCCAGAACTCCAGCTAGAACCACTTGATCCACCGCTATAACGCCTTCCTGACGAAGGTGTTATAGTTGCTGCTATTAGTGGCGATGCCATTATCGAGTACCAGTCATTCTTGGTGGGCATGAAGAAGAAGTACCAAATCAAGCCACAAAGCAAGATGTAGAGTATGCCGTAGACTATTACTGCAATCCAGGCGTCTCGCTTTTTCTCCTCTTGCTTTTCCTTTAAGAATGAGGCAACATCTTGAGGATATTCGCCCTTCATCGATGGCGTGATAAGGTTTACAGCCTTCTTGATTGCTAGTCCGTAGTTGTTTTCCTTAAAGGCTGGAATCATCGAGTCGGTCTGTATCATCTTGCATAGCAGGTCGGGCAAGGCTCCCTCGGCCCCATATCCCGTGTGGATGCGCACCTTGCCGCCGCTTGTCTCGGTCTTAGGTTTTACAACGATAAGCACACCGTTGTTCAGCTTTTTGTCGCCAATGCCCCATTTTTGGAACACTTCTTGGCAATAATCCTCAATCTCCATGCCGTCGAGCGACTCAACAGTCAAAACCACTACTTGGGTCTTGTTGTAAATATACAGGTTCTTGAGTGAGTCGTTAATTACTGCGAGGTTTGCGCTGTCTATCACGTGGGCGTAGTCGTAGACGAGCTCGTTGGCATTTTTTGGCTGTGGCGGAATCTCGGCATTCATTGCTAATGCCGAGGTGAGTACCACAATTGCCAGTGCAAAATATCTTGATGTATATAAATTTTTCATAGAGCGATAAGGGTTAGCTTACGTAAATATAATGAGCCGATTGAACAAAGACAATCAGGAAGCCGATGGCGGCTGTGGCGCTAACAAAGAGTCCATTAAAGTAACTGAGTTTCTCAGCCTTAAGGCGTGACTGGCTGTCTTTCTTGTAAGAAATCTTGTTGAGTTTCCTGATCATCACGCCTATGATGATACCTGTGATGCTCAGCGCAGCGCCAATGGCATCAAGGCAGAGATAGGTGTGGCTTGGATTGTCGCTACAAAACTCTATTAATGCATGGATAATGACAAACGCCAACAACCATATCGACTCATTGCGCCAGTCGGCAACCGGGTGGTCATATTTTGTTTTCTTCTTAGCTTTTGCTAGCTCTTTCTTGGCTACTTTCTCCTCTTGTTTTTTCTTTTCTGTAATTTCGGCTTTGCGTTGAGTACGAGCAGCAGCAAGTTTTTTGTTTCCTTCAGTTTTCTTTTGTTCGAGCAGTTTCTTCAGCTCTTCTTTTTCCTTGTTGAGCTGCTCTAATTGCGTCTTGATTTTGGCGTTGGTGCCATAGCTCTGTTGCGTGGTTTGTTGAACCGGTTGCACAAGTGGTTGTTGAGCTCTTTCTGGTCCCAAGGTGATTTCCATGGGTGGGGGCACGTCGCCTATGATGTCACTTAGCTCAGGCAATTGATTGGCAGGTATCCAGCCGGAGAGTCCTTGTCTCCAAACCAGGTCATCCAGATCTAACCCGTTGGCAATAAGCTGGTCTTTCTTAAAGGGACCAATATATTTGCCGTCGTTTTTTGAAATGTAGTAATCCATGAGTTGTGTTTTATTATTTTACAAAGGTAGTGAGTTTTATTAATGTTTCAATATAAAAATGATGAAAAGTTTTAGATGCAATTATTGTTTGGTGCGTTAAAAAGGTGTAAAAAACGATATTTTGCCTTTTAATATCTTAATTAGTATATGTTCATTAATGTATTAATATTAATTTTACACCGTGAAATTGGGCATTTTCTAGTTTGATGGTTTTTTATTGACCGATTTATGCCCTGCTTTTTGCATTTTTTGTTGTAACTTTGCAAGTTGTTTTTAAAAAAAGAAAATGAAAAAATATTTAACTATATGTCTGACTGTGGCTATGGCGTTGGCTATGAGCCTAATGTCTTGCAACAAGAAAGACGATACTCCTACAACCAGTAATGACTATGATGTCTACACTACAACTAGCACGCTGGTTTCTGCTTTCTCATTCAAGGCCAATACTAAGATTATGGCCCATCTCGACTCAGTGAAATTCACTATCGATCAAGATCGCGGGGTTATCTATAATGCCGACTCGCTGCCACGAGGCACACGCATCAATGCTCTATTGGTCGATTTGACATGTGCAAGCAGTGTTGCTTCCAAGGAGTTTATTATTAAGAATGGCCAGCTGCTTGGTGACACCACAATCACCTACAACACGTCGAAGAGCGACTCAATCGACTTCACCGGCGACGTGACGCTGCGTATTACCTCGGGCGACAGACTGCATGTGCGTGATTATAAGGTGAAGGTCAATGTCCACAAGCAGGATGTCGACACAATCATGTGGAATCTTAGTGGTCGTCGTGACCTGCCAAATCTCGAGTACAATCTCATAGCATCTAAGACCGTGACACAGGGTGAAAAAATCTTGTGCCTTATTGACGACAATGGCGATTACATCCTTAGTCAGAGCGAGGATCCACATTCTGAAGAATGGAGCCGTACCGAGCTCTCGCTGCCATTCATTCCTCAAGTCAATAGCTTTGTGGCAACAGATAATGAGCTTTTCATGCTCGATATCAACGGACAACTCTTCAAGAGTGACGATATGGGTGCCCACTGGACCGATTGCGGTTTGGCTTGGCATTCATTGATAGGAACTTATGAGAACAGAGTCCTTGGTGTTGTGCAAGAAGGTGGCGATTTCTACCATGTCGAATTTGCTGATGGAAATGCTGAGGTGGGTGCTAAGGTTCCTGTTAATTTCCCTGTAGAGGGCATGAGTCCTATGGTGATGGCAAGCAATGAATGGACGTCTATGCAGCAGGCGATGATGATGGGCGGTGTGCGCTCCGATGGCAATTACATCAATTTGGTGTGGGGCTATGACGGACATAATTGGGCGCCTATCAATAACGACGATATACTCCCCGAGATGCGCGATGCGGTGCTGTTCCCTTACTATACTTTTGTTAAGCGCTCTACTGGTGCAACCTACGACAAGAGGGTGACATGGATGGTTATGGGTGGCAGGCTTAGTGATGGAACTCTCAACACCACAAGCTATGTGTCACGCAACCAGTGTATCAACTGGAGTGTGGGTGAGCTCAGCATCCAAATGCCCGACCATATGCCAGCGTTCTATGGAGCACAGGTTTATGCCTACGTTCGCACTTGCAATGCCTCTACTCTAATGTCCTACAATCCTGGTCATGTAACTCCTGCCACCGAGTGGGAGTGCCCTTTCATCTACCTCTTTGGTGGCTATGGCAGCAATGGTTTGCCTCTCAATAGTGTTTGGGAGGGTGTGCTCTCGGGATTGACCTTTAAACCAGTGTTCTAAAGAGCACTAAAAAAGATTAATAAATGACGAGTTGCTCTTTTGAAATATACTTTTTGGCACTGTCAATGCGTTTTCTTTAATATTATCAACTCTCTTGATTTTAGAACGATGATGAAGAAATTCGCAATATTGATGTTGATGTTCGCAGCCGCAGTGGGTGCTTCGGGCCAGGAATACCGTTTTGAGGTAGGTCCAGCTATTGGCATTACTGGTTATCTAGGCGATGTGAACACTGCCAACATGTATAAGATGCCGCGTTTGGCAGGTGGTGGCATATTCCGCTACAACCTGAACACTCGTTGGGCATTTAAGGGCAATCTGCTATATGTGGGGCTTGCTGGCGACAGCAAGAACATTGAGTCTCATTTTCCATATGAGGCTCATAATAAGTTCTCGTCGCACTTGATTGACTTGGGTGGTCAGGTAGAGTTCAACTTCTTCCACTTTGGTGAGGGTGCTAGATACAAGAATTACAAGCGCATCACACCCTATATGGTCGCTGGACTGGGCATGGAAGTGGCATTTACTGGAGGTAAGGCCTATCTGGGTGCAGTGTTGCCTCTTGGTGCTGGTGTGAAATTTCGCCTAAAGAGTCGCCTTAACCTGGGATTTGAGTTTACAATGCGCAAGGCATTCAGTGACAGAATTGATGGTATGACCGACTTTTATGGCTTTAACCACGGCTTTGCCAAGAACACCGACTGGTACTCGGTTGCTATGTTCACGTTGACCTATGAGTTCAGCAAGCGCTGCGTGAAATGTCACTATGTAGAATAAAATTAAATATCAATATATAACATGGCTTGGATTGAGAAAATAGATAGAGAAAGGCTGCCACGTCACATAGCCATCATCATGGATGGTAATGGACGATGGGCTAAGCAGCACGGGTTCATGCGTTCGATAGGGCATGAAAATGGAGTAACCACCGTGCGTCAAATAACCGAGATTGCTAGTGAACTAGGCATCGGTTACCTTACCCTCTACACTTTCTCGACCGAGAACTGGAACCGGCCAAAAGACGAGGTAGACGCCTTGATGAACCTCGTGGTTGTGGCTATAGAGCAGCAAACTCCTGACTTAATCAAGAACAATGTTCGCCTTACTACTATTGGGGACATTGACCGTATGCCAGAGTTTGCTCGTGAGCGACTGAGAAAATGCATGAGCGACACTTCGCATTGCACAGGACTGGTGTTGTGCCTCGCGTTGAGCTATTCTTCACGATGGGAGATTGTGGAGGCATGCCGCACTTTGGCCCAAAAGGCTGCTGCAGGCGAGCTCGACCCTGCCGATATCAACGATGAGATGGTGGCGCAGGCAATGTCCACTCACAATATGCCCGACCCCGACCTGCTAATCCGCACAGCGGGCGACGAGCGCATCAGCAACTTCCTGCTGTGGCAGATAGCCTACAGTGAGCTCTATTTCACCCCAAAGTTCTGGCCCGACTTTACCAAGGAGGACTTTTGCGAAGCTATTGTTAACTACCAGCAGCGTGAGCGTCGCTTTGGGAAGACCAGTGAACAATTAACCGAAAATGATCAAATTTGACACTATGCGATATATTAAGCAATTACTTCTGTTTCTCTCTATATTCATCTTGAGTGCATCGGCTTCGATGGCTCAGGAGTCCTACACTATTAACGATACTATCTTCAACCCCAAGCTGGTGTTTAATGGCTCTCCATCTAAATATGAGATTGCCGGCATTAAGGTGTCTGGGGTTGATAACTATGAAGACTATATCATCATAGGATACTCGGGACTAACGGTAGGACAGCGCATCGAGATTCCAGGCAATGAGCTCAAGAATGCTGCAAAGCGTTTTTGGCGTCAGGGTCTTTTTTCCAAGGTGCAGATTAAGGTTGAGAAAATCTATGGCGACAAGGCTTGGCTCGAGTTTGTGCTCAGGCAGCAGCCTCGCATTTCTAAGGTCAACTTCAATGGAATGTCGAAGGGCGAGCAGAAGGATATCAATGAGCGACTTGGTAACCTCATCGGTAATCAAATCACTCCAAATATTGCTAGTCGCATAGAGCAGATTATCGAGAAATACTATGCCGCTAAAGGATTTGAAAAGGCAACTTGTAAGGTTGTTCAGCAAGAGGACCTGAGTAAGCAGAACGAAGTTATTGTCGACGTGAATGTCGATAAGCACGAGAAGATTAATGTGCACAAGATCTATATCGAAGGCAATAAGGTGTTCAGCGACAGCAAGATTAAGCGCGCTATGAAGAAGACCAACGAGAGCGGTATCGCAAATGTCCTTAAGTGGTTCAGCCAAAAGAAATTTGTACGCTCCGATTTCGAAGAAGATAAGCAGCGCATCATCGACAAGTACAACGAGAAGGGATACCGCGACGCGGTAATCGTATGGGATAGTATTGCCACCTACGACGAGAAGAAAGTCGACGTATACCTCAAAATTGATGAGGGAAAGAAATATTACATCTCTAATGTGTCGTGGGTGGGTAACACCGTTTATCCCACTGCTGTGCTTAACGAGGTGCTAGGCATTGAGAAGGGCGACGTCTACAATCAGAAGTTACTCAATAAGCGTACAACTGAAGATGACGATGCGGTGGCCAATATGTATATGAACAACGGCTACCTCTTCTTCCAGCTTATTCCTACCGAGACACGCATCGAGGGCGACTCAATCGACCTTGAGATGCGCATCTACGAGGGACGTCAGGCACGCATCAACAAGGTGGTTATTAATGGTAACGACCGCCTTTATGAGAAGGTGGTGCGCCGCGAGCTGCGTGTGCGTCCAGGCGAGCTGTTCAGCAAGCAGGACTTAGTGCGTTCGGCACGTGAGATTGCTCAGACTGGTCACTTCGATCCCGAGAAGATGGACATCCGTCCAGAGCCCAACGAGGAGGACGGTACTGTAGATATCATCCTTAACCTTGAGTCGAAAGCCAATGACCAGATTGAGCTATCGGCTGGTTGGGGACAGACGGGTATCATTGGTAAGGTAACGCTCAAGTTCACCAACTTCTCAATCAAGAACCTCTTCCATCCGTCATCCTACAAGGGCATAATCCCGCAAGGCGATGGACAGACGTTCTCAATCAGTGCACAGACCAATGCTAAGTACTATCAGGCCTATAGCCTTTCGTTCGTCGATCCATGGTTCGGTGGCAAGCGACCCAACACTCTGTCGGTTTCGGCATTCTATAGTCGCACTACTGGTATTAACTCATCGTTCTACAACAGCCAGTACCAGAACTACTACCTTAACTATATGTACAATGGTATGTACAACGGTTATAACAACTACTACGGTAACACTGGCAACTACTATGAGAATGCCTACGACCCAGGCAAGTACCTGCAGATGGCAGGTGTGACTGTGGGATTTGGTAAACGACTCAAGTGGCCCGATGACTACTTTACTCTCATGGCCGACCTCAGCTATCAATGGTACAGCCTCAAGAACTGGGAGTACATGTATTACATGAAGAACGGTGTCAGCAACTCGATTGTACTTGGACTCACTCTCTCACGCAACAGTATTGATAACCCACTCTATACTCGTCGTGGTAGTTCGTTCACACTCTCGTTCCACGCCACTCCTCCAGTTAACCTCTTCGGAAAGAAGAACTGGAAGGCGCTCAGTGAGTCTAGCACCGAGGCTTCTAAAAAAGACCTCTATCGCTGGATTGAATACTGGAAACTCAAGTTCCAGGCCAAGACCTATACTCCTCTCACCGATCCCGACGGACGTTGGACTCTCGTGCTCATGACTCGTGCCGACATTGGTTTGCTCGGTAACTGGACTCGTCACGTCAAGTCTCCGTTCGAGACATTCTATGTTGGTGGTGACGGTATGAGTGGTAGCTACACCTATGCTACTGAGACCATCGCTCTGCGTGGTTATGAGAACGGTGCGTTCACTCCTTATGGTCAAGAAGGATATGCCTACAACCGTTATGTTGTTGAGCTGCACTTCCCATTGATGCTCTCTAACAGCGCTACCATCTATCCTCTGGTCTTTGCCGAGGCTGGTAACGCTTGGACTAGCGTGAAGAAGTTCAACCCATTCGACCTCAAGCGTTCGGTGGGTGTAGGTGCACGCATCTATCTGCCTATGATTGGTATGATGGGTATCGACTGGGGCTACGGCTTCGACACTGTTTATGGCAAGAAGGGTGGCAGCAACTTCCACTTTGTCCTTGGCCAGGAGTTCTAAACCAACTAAAGTATCTTGAACTTATTGATACTACTGCGATTAAACTTTTCACTTAAATAAATGTCAAAACAAGCGAATATTAACAAAACAAGATAGAAAACAATATGAAAAAGTTTGCTTTATTATTAGTGGCTTTGGTGGCTTGTATGGCTCCAGCCAGTGCACAAAAGTTTGCGCTTGTCGATATGGAATATATCCTCAAGAACATCCCGGCCTATGAGATGGCCAATGAGCAATTGAATCAAGTGTCGCAGCGTTGGCAACGTGAGGTTGACGAGCTTAAGAAGGCTGCCGATACTATGTATAAGAACTATCAGAGCGATATGGTCTTCCTCACCGACGATCAAAAGAAGAAAAAAGAGGAAGAGATTGTTGCCAAGGAGAAAGAGGCATCTCAGCTCAACTACAAGTACTTTGGTCCTCAGGGCGAGCTATTCAAGAAGCGTCAGTCACTCATGAAGCCTATTCAGGACGACATATATGCCGCTGTCAAGAAAGTGAGCGAGGAGCGTGGCTTGCAAGTAATATTCGATAGGGCTTCATCGCAGAGCATTATCTTTGCATCGCCCAACATCGACATCAGCAACCAGGTGCTCGAGAAACTCGGCTATTCTAATTAAATGAATATTCTATTTTTAATAAATAACCAATTAATTGATTATGTTTAAGAAAATCTTACTCGCAGTCCTTGTGGCTGCTCCCATGTGCCTCAGCGCACAGACTCTGAAATTTGGTGCAGTTAACCCAACCGAGATCTTTAACGTGATGCCCGATGTGGCTACTGCCAACAACACATTGAAGCAAGTATCAGATAAATATGAGGCTCAGGCTAAGCCTTTGCAGGAAGAACTGCAGAAGAAGCAGAGTGAGCTCGAGGAACTTGCCAAGAACAAGGCTCCCGAGGCTACCCTTGAGGCTAAGCAGAAGGAATTTGAGGACCTCTACACTCGTTATCAGAACTTTATGCAGCAAGCACAGAAAGACATCCAACAGCAACAAGAGACTCTTCTGGCTCCAATTCAGCAGAAGCTCATTAATGCCATTCAGGCTGTAGGTGCCGAAGGTGGATATGCTGGTATTCTTGATGCTAACACTCTTCTCTATCGTGGCAACAACATCGAGGATGTATCGGCCAAGGTGAAGGCTAAACTCGGCATTAAGTAATTTAGAAGTTATTACACATTAATATAATAAGCAGCTTGAGGAATGCCTCAAGCTGCTTGCTTTTTTTTTATTCTGTTGAAATCAGTGCTCACCACCATAGTGCATTGATCATTTTAGCCGCGAACAGCCCAATTGTGCATTATGAATTATGTGTTGATTTAGGTTCTGCAGCTATTGCTATCTCATCGTCGCGGGTGGGGTAGGGTGTGTGGATGTTTACGTTGTGCGTTTCGAGGTAGATTTGGCTAAGTCGGCGCGAGAGAGCTAGTAGTGTGTCGCGACGAGTGGACTTGTCGAGCTGGCATTCCCACACGACGAGCACAAACCAGCCCATGTTGTGTAGCACCTTGTAGTTTCGTTCATCGCGCTCACGATTACGCTTGAACTTTGAATTCCAAAAATCTGAGTTAGTTAGCGGTACCCTGTACTTATCGCATCCCTCATGGGCATGCCAAAAGCAACCGTTCACAAATATCACCGTACTGTAACGTGGCAGCACAATGTCGGGCTTGCCGGGCATTGCGGTCACGTTTATGCGGTAACGGTAGCCCTGTCGCCACAGCCATCGCCTCACGATGAGCTCAGGCTTCGTGTCCTTGCCCCTGATGTGGCTCATGCAGCGATGTCGCTGCTCGGGTGTCATTTTGTCGGCCATTGAAGGTTGCGGTTTAAAATAAAGCGGTCCCAGCCACGTGATGCTAGGACCGCTTGGTCTTATTATTCTGCTTCAAGCATTTTCTTTATTTGCTTGGTTAGGTCTACGGCACTGGCTCCGCTATAGACAACAGGTGTTGTCGATGTGTCTATGATGTATGTATATCCTTCGGAATCGCCTAGTTGTTTAATCGCAGCTTGTATTTTGTCTCTTATGGGACTCTCGAGCGCTTGCCGGCGTTCCTCTAGTGTGACTTTGCTGGTTTCAAGAAATTGATTGAGTTGGCGGTCACCATCTTGAATCTCCTGTACTCGGCGGTCTTTGATGGTGGTTGGTACATTTACATCGCTTGCCATTGCTTGATAGGTAGCATATTTCTTGTTGAACTCAGTGAGCATGAACTCATATTCTGCCTTGAGTTGCTTTGATAGCGTCTCGAGTGTGGTCTGGGCTTCTTTGGTTTCGGGCAACGAGTTAAACACATCATTTACGTTGACGGTGGCAATCTTCATTTGTGCCATCATTGCCAGCGGTGCCACTATAACTGCTAACGTGAGAATGCGCTTGATGTTCATTATACAGAATGTCTTATGAAGTTTTTGATATTCTTGATCTAGTTATCTCTTCTTCTTGCCAGTTGTGCTAGGTTGTACAGCGCTGTTGTTTTTGGCTTGCTGTTTTCCCTTGCCCTGCTTGGCGTTTTGCTGTTTATTATTCGGTGTTTCTTGCTGCTTGCCCTTTTGAGTACCTTGATGTTTAGTACCTTGATTCTGTGTGCCTTGATGTTGGGTGCCTTTCTTCGGGATTATAAGCTTCTGACCAATCTTGATGTTGTCGCCCTTGATGTTATTGGCTTTTCTAATCTCATCGGCCGATACTCCATACTGGGCTGCAAGCTTGGTAAGGTTGTTGCCCTCTTTAACCTCGTGGCTTATTGGTTTCTTGGCCTCTTCGGCAGCTTTCTTTCTTGCAGCTTCCTCGGCTGCTTTCTTCTTGGCGGCCTCTTCAGCAGCTTTGGCTCTCTTATCCTTTGCCGATTGCTGTTGTTTTCCAGCATGCTTGCCGTTTTGCTCGTTATGCTGAGTTGCTTGCTTGCCCTGTTGCTTGTTGTTTGTTGGCTGTTGCTTTTCGGCTTGCTTAACAGGAGTGGCAACATGTTGCCCCTTCTTCGGAATATTAAGTTTTTGACCTATCTTGATGTTTTCATCTTTCAAGTCGGGGTTTGCAGCTTTAATATCGTTGATTGAGACTCCGTACTGCTCAGCGAGTTTAGTAAGGTTGTTGCCTTCTTTAACCTCGTAGACGATGGGCTTAGCAGCCTCTTCGGCAGCTTTTTTGCGAGCAGCTTCTTCGGCTGCTTTCTTCTTGGCGGCAGCCTCTTGCTCTTTCTTCTTCTTGGCAGCGGCAGCTGCTATCTCTTGGTCTCTTTTCTTTCTGGCGGCTTCGGCTTCTTGCTGTCTGCGTTTCTTGGCGGCCTCGGCTTCTTGTTGCTTGCGTTTTTTGGCAGCCTCAGCCTCTTGTTGTCGCTTCAGCTCGTCTTCTTGGTCGTAGTAGCTTGAGTTGTTCTTTTGTGGTTGAGGCACATACGCTTGGTTCTCCTCTTTCTGCTGACGTTGAGGAACGTTGCGGTTGTCGCTTCCGTAGTGCCCGCTATTATTGCTTGAATAGTTTTCGTTGTTATAAGCGTAGTCGTCGTTGCTACTGCCATTGTTGGTGCTGCGGCGATTGTTATTCATCACAGTCTCGTTGTTGTTGCCACCTTTGCGCTTGATGGTGAGAACCTTGCCTGTCTCTACATTGGCCGAGCGCAGGTTGTTAAGTTCCATGAGATCGTCTATGTCCATGCCATAGCGGCCAGCAATGTCTTCTAGGTCTTCTCCTTCAGTAACAGTGTGGAATAGGATGCCTTTGCGGGCATACTCGTCCATCTCTTCGTCGCCAACGATGCTCTTGATGTCGCCTGGCTGTACTTCAACTCGTCTTGCAAACTCGTTCTTGTGGTAGTCGACAATTTTGTCCTCGGTCATGCGGTAGCTGTTGATTTGGCCTTTGGGGAGGGTGAGCAGGTAAGAGTGGATATTGCCGGGTATCACGTCGTCGCGATATTGTGGGTTGAGCAGTCTTATCTCTTCAAGTGGAATGTTCAGCACCTGTGAGATTTGGTGAATGCTCACGCGCTGGTTCACAGTAGTGGTTCCTGTCGATAGGGGTTTCTTGGGGAATACTGGCGTGATATCGTGCTCGCGATAGTAGTTCATTACATAGCAGGCTGCAATGAAGGCTGGCACATAGCCTCGGGTATCTTTGGGAAGATATTTGTAGATGTCCCAAAAGTCTGGCTTGTCAATGTCGTTGTTCTGAGCTCTGCGCATCGCTTTCTCAACGTTGCCCATTCCACAATGGAAGGCAGCGACCACGAGCAACCAGTCCTTATAAGAGCCATGAAGTCTTTCAAGGAAATTGGCAGCTTTTTCGGTCGACTTGATGGGGTCGCGGCGCTCATCAACGAGTGTATTGACCTCAAGACCGTTGCCCTTAGCGGGCAAAACCATGAATTGCCACAATCCAGCTGCACCCGATGGAGCCACTGCATTGGGATTAAGGGCCGAACAAGCCACAGGTATATACTTCAGGGCTTCGGGCAATCTGTGGTTGGCTATTTCTTTTTCAATTATGGGGCGGTAATAGTTCCACAGGCCGAGCATTTGGGCAACCTGAGCTCTGTTACGGTCGACATAGCGTTCAATATAGCTTTTCACGACTGGGTTGAATGGCATGTCAATGCCATATCGCTTTGAGAGCTTTTCAAGACGCTCCTCGTAGTTGCGGTCGCTAGCTAGGCGGCCTTCTTTGTCGTTGAGGTTGCTCTCGCTCAGGTTAGTGTAATTCCTAAGATACCAGTTAGTCGCCATTTCCTTAGTGTTAGCGTCAACTCCGGCAGGAAAGACAATAGAACGGTCACTGAGGTTCTCTCGGTTGTTGTACTTGTCATCCATGGCGGTGGCGCTGCTTATTGTCATCACAAGCACCAAGGCGGCGAATAATATGTGTCGATAATTCATAACTCTTATTGAAAATTATGTGGCGTTATTTCTGTACTTTGATATGTGTGCAATTTTGCCTTTAACGTTTATTTATGACCATTCTTTGGAATTTTAATCTTTTGGCCAATTTTTATTTGGTCACCTGTGATACCATTGGCTTTCCTGATAGCCTCAGGGGTGGTACCATATTGCTTAGCAAGCTTTGTGAGGTTATTACCTTCTTTCACTTCGTGGATGATGGGCTTTTTAGCCTCTTCAGCGGCTTTTTTTCTTGCAGCTTCTTCGGCAGCTTTCTTTTTGGCTGCTTCCTCGGCAGCTTTCTTCTTAGCAGCTTCTTCAGCTGCCTTTTTCTTGGCGGCTTCTTGCTCGCGCTTCTTCTTGGCTGCGGCTTCTTGTTCACGTTTCTTCTTGGCAGCAGCTTCAGCCTCACGTTTTTTGCGTGCAGCCTCTTCTTGCTGTCTCTTCATCTCCTCGTCGCTGTCGCTCTGATAATCGTTGTCATAGCTGTTGTTGCCATAGTTGCTGTTATATGGATCGTTGTTGCGCTGCGATTGTGGAACGGGATTCTGTCGCTCGTCTTTTTTGCGGCGTTCTGGCACGGGACGATTGTCGCGTCCACTGCCAGCAGTATAATTGTAGCTATTATTATTGCCGTAATAATTGATGTCTTTCTTGATGCTGCTGTCGCTATAGTCAAAGCCTTCATCATCAAAACTGTTGTTGGCATTGTTCATCGCAAGGTTGCTCGACTGGTTGGCCTGAGCACCGTTTGATACCTTCAGTATCTGTCCTGGTTGAACATAGAACGATTCCAACTTATTGAGTTCCATTAGGTCGTCAATCTGCATGCCATACATGTCGGCGATATCATACAAGTCTTCGCCCTGCTTCACTTCATGCTCGGTAGTTGCAAGTGTGATGTTGTCGTCATCATCGTCCTTCTTGTTGTCGTAGGTGTTACGGCTGTTGTTGATGATGCGACTTTCGTCCTTGATGTAGCTGTAGATGTGCTGGTTGGGTAATGCTAGAACATAAGGGTGAACGTTGCCGGGTATCACGTCGCTGCGATACTGAGGGTTGAGGATTCTTATTTCCTCGACGGGGATGTTGAGAACCGATGCGATTTGTCTGAACGACACTCTCTTGTTGACCATAACAGTGTCGATGACAAAGGGGCGAGTCTTCTCTGGGCTAATGCCGTGGTCTTTGTAGTAGTGCATCATGTAGTTGGCTGCAATGAAGGCAGGCACGTAGCCGCGTGTCTCCTTGGGCAGGTAATTGTATATTTCCCAAAAGTCGGCCTTATCATTTCCAGTGCGCTTGATGGCTTTGTCCACATTGCCAGGCCCGCAGTTATAGGCAGCGATGGCAAGCGACCAGTCACCATATTTTGAGTAGAGCTTCTGGAAGAACAAAGCAGCCTTCTCACTCGATGTGTAAGGGTCGCGGCGCTCGTCAACGGTGTTGTTCACCTCCATGCCGTGGCCTTTAGCTGTCGATGGCATGAATTGCCACAGACCTCCTGCGCCAGCTGGCGACACTGCGTTGGGGTTAAGGGCGCTCTCAATAATAGGAATGTATTTAAGCTCCAGTGGCATGTGGTGGCGCTCGAGTGCTGCCTCAAAGATTGGCATGTAATAGGGGCTCATGCCTAGCAACCTCGAAACAAGTGAGCGGCCTTTCACCACATATCGCTCGATGTAGCTCTTCACAATCTGGTTGAAGGGCATTTCAATCGATGTGGGTAGCTTTTGGAGTCTCTCTTTGTACACCTTGTCGCTCACGCTACCATAGTTGTAGTCGTTTCTATTGTCGTTGCCTGGAGTATTTGTGTCATGATATAGCTCAAACCAGTCCTTCTGCATGTCGTTGTTGGCATTGAAGCTTGGTGGGAACTGAATGTCGTTGTCAGTTATCGACTCTTTGAGCGACAACACCGACTTCTTTTTGGTGTCGGCCAAAGTAGTTGTTAGGGTTAATAAAGATAAAAGTGTTAATAATATTCGATATTTCATAACTCTTATTTTATATTCTTTTTATGATGTTTCATCTCTTAAAAATCAAGGGAGCAACCAAGGCCTATCGCTGGCAATCGGGTAGTCTGACTATCGATAACGGCTGGTCCCCAACGCATCGACAGGTCGGGACTCACGTCAAAGTGCATCATCGAGGCATCGACATAAGCGTCGATGACATTTAGGACATATACGGCAGCGATACCTATGATGCATATGTCGCGGTAACGGCGGTAGTAGTCCTTGCGGTTTTTCAACGTGCTGGTGAGCCAGGTCTTGTCGAGGTCACTCTCATTCACCGTGGGAGGGTAGAAGTCCATGTAGCTGCGTGTGTTGGGGTCATTGTCGGTTATGTCCCGGTAGGCCTTGGAGTAGTCGTTGAGCATACGGTTGTTCCACGACGTACCGTAGGTGAGGCCCACAAAGGCTCCAATCACGATGGGTAGCTTCCAGTAACGGCGGTTATAGATTTGTCCCAAGCCAGGGCATAGTGCCGAGAGCCACATTGCTCGCATAGGGTTGGGGTTGAATCGTGTGCTCTCAATGGTTTTGGCTGTGGGGGGCTCTATCTTGCCTGTAAGCAGCGTAGTGCTGTCGGTGAGCACAACGGTGTCGAGTTTTTCATCAATTATGTCGTGTCTCACCAATTGTTGAGCTTGGGAGGTTAGTGCAACGAGGGAGCACAGTAGCATTGCTATTGTGCGCATTAAATGTCGATATGTTGTCGCATATATTCTCACAAGTTGTGCAGTTCTCCCAAAAATAAATTTAAATTAAATTTTTTCTTTTAAACGGTCAAAAAGACTGATTATTCTGTCTAGGTCTTCATCGTTGTTAAACGAGAATGTTATTTTTCCTTTACCTGATGTGTTACACGAGAGCTTCACGGGAACACCAAATGCCTTTGTCAGATGCTTGGTCAGGATGTCGAAATCGTTGCTGCCGCTGTGTTTTGGCGATGATTTCCCAGCATCTTCTTTTTCTCCGCTTTTCTCTTGGCTCTCTTTTGCAAGTTGCTCTACTTGTCTTACAGATAAACCTTTTTTAAGTATCTCGTTATATAATTTTAACTGTAAGGTAGGATCGCTCACTGTGATTAGGGCACGGGCATGACCCATGTCGAGTTTCTTGTCGCGTAAGCCGAGTTGTATCTCGGCGGGGAGTTTGAGCAATCGCAGGAAATTGGCGATAGTAGTGCGTTTCTTGCCTATGCGCTCACTCAGACGTTCTTGGGTCAGATTGTATTGCTCAATGAGTTTCTTGAAAGTGAGTGCTATCTCTATGGCATTAAGGTCTTCGCGCTGGATGTTCTCGATGAGGGCCATTTCGGTTAACTCAGTATCGTTGGCCTCGCGAATGTAGGCGGGAACGCTTTCGAGTCCGGCTATTTTGGCGGCACGGTAGCGACGCTCGCCCGAGATAATCTGATATCGGTCGTCATCAATCTTGCGCAGCGTCAAGGGCTGGATAATGCCTACCTCGGCAATCGACGCAGCAAGCTCTTTGAGGGCTTCGTCGTCAAAGGTGGTTCTGGGTTGTCCTGGATTGGGAGTGATAAGGCTTATTTCAATGTTACTGATAGCCGACGAACCATTGGTTTGGATGTCGTCCATGTTGAAATAAGACCCAAGGCCTCTCCCTAATGCGTTTCGCTTCATATACTAAATCGTTGCTTTCTATTATTTTACCTTACAGGAGTGTGTCGCTCCCGAAAAAATGCTTTCAGCCTGCAAAGGTACAAAAAATCAGCAATAAATCAACCTAAATTTTATAACATTAACAACTCGCGTATATAATATTAATATATTAATGCTTGTTATTTTGTTATTGCTCAGTTTTGTCAAGCATTTAGATTGAATGGAATGAAAAAATCACTAACTTTGCACAGCTATAAATAACTAATGAAATCATGAAACGTCGATTGTTTATTATGTCGCTGGCTGTGATTGTTTTAAGCATTGCCGCCAGCGCACATGAAATAATAAAAGGTACACTCAAGAGCAAGTGGCACTATCCTGGCACTGAGCGTGAAATTCAGGTCTACGTGCCCGATGCCTACGATGCCAGCTCGCCCGCCTGCCTCTATGTGGGGCTTGACGGAATTCTGTGTAACGCTCCTAATGTGATGGACAGCCTCATTGCCGTGGGTAAAATGCCAGTGACCATCGGTGTGTTTATCCAGCCAGGAGTGATAAAGGACAAGGATGGCAATGTGGTGCGCTACAACCGCAGCAACGAGTTTGACATGACAACTGCCACGTTTGCCTCCTTTATCGAGGATGAGGTGCTGCCCTGGGTGGAGAGCCTCACCACTGCCCGTGGGTTTCCTATTAAGCTCTCGCATCGAGGAGCCGACGGCATGATTTTCGGCCTGAGCAGTGGCGGTATAGCGGCTTTCACGGCGGCTTGGCACCGCCCCGACTTGTTCAGCCGAGTTTTCAGCGGCGTGGGCACCTTCGTGGCGATGCGTGGCGGCAACGACTTGCAAGCTATAGTCCGCAAGAGCGAACCCCGCCCCTTGCGCATCTTCCTGCAAGACGGCACCAACGATGTGTGGAACCCACTCTTCGGCCACTGGTACGAGGGCAACCGCATACTCGCCTCGGCGCTCGACTTCGCTGGCTACGACGCCCGCTACGACTGGAGCGACTGCTACCACGGCGTGAAACGCGCCAACGAGATTTTCCCTGAGGTAATGGAATGGATGTGGCAAGGCTGGCCCGAGGCGCCCAAGTGCGGCAAGACACAGAACAACCTGCTCGACACGATGCTCGTGGAAGGTAATGAGTGGAAACAAGAAATTATCTCGGCCGATAGCATTGACAACACTATCAACGACGTGTGCGCGCATTACCCTGGATTGCCCATTGTAGTTCGCCCTAATGAGAAATCCAACTGCTTGTTGCAATTCATTATAGACAGCAATGGAAACGAGACCTACGCTCAACCGTTCTATTGGCTCCACAGCTACGACAACTCTCAATTGGTCATCAAGGCAATAACCTTTGATGGCGCTGGGAATCTGTGGGTTGTCACCAATGTAGGGATTCAAATTTGTGATCAAAACGGCCGAGTGAGAGGGATATTGATGCTTCCACTATCTATAATGCAATGGTTTCATTATATTAATCGCATTACCGTGAAGGATGATAGTGTGGAGCTTGTGACAAATGGATTTGAGTTTAGTAGTTATTATCCACCTCGACCCACAGGAGTGAGGACAAAGTTTACTCGCAAACTTCATGTGACTGCTCCTAAGTCCGGCGTCATCCCTAAGAGCCAAGGACAAGGATAAACAAAAGCATAATGCACAATCTCTTCATCCAACTGAAAACTGACTACCCCCCCAATGCACAACAACAGTCCAGCGCAGCATGCTAAATTTGTGAAATTGACAACCCAGCCTGTTGGCAGGTTGGTTACTGGACTTGCTGTGCCTGCCATGGTGAGTATGCTCGTGACGGGCATCTACAACCTCGTCGACACGTTCTTTGTTGGGCAAATCAATACGCAGAGTGTGGCGGCACTTGGCATCGTGTTCTCTTACATGTCGATAGTACAGTCTATAGCTTTCTTCTTTGGTCAAGGTGCGGGCAATTACATCTCGCGCATGCTTGGCCATGAGGACAGCCACAACGCTGGTGTGATGGCATCGGTAGGACTGGTGTCGACGTGGCTCACGGGTGCGATTATCGCTGTTATCGGCTTTGTGTTCATGCAGCCAGTGTTGCGCTTCTTTGGCTCAACTGAAACCATTCTGCCTTACGCTTGCGACTATTTCACCTTTATACTGCTTGGCACGCCGTTCATCATGAGCTGTTTCACGCTCAACAACCTCATGCGTCATCAAGGCAATGCTATGCTGTCGATGCTTGGCATCATGACGGGTGCGGCGCTAAACGTGGTTCTTGATCCAATCTTCATCTTCGGCCTTGGGCTTGGAGTGAAAGGGGCCGGCATGGCAACGGCATTGTCGCAAGTGGTGAGCTTTACTCTCATGCTCATGCTCTCGGGGAAGAGGGGAGGGGTGCCAATCCGTCTATCGCAGTTCAAACCGTCGATGCAACGCTATCGCGACATAGCAGCTGGCGGACTGCCTTCGCTGGCTCGTCAGTCGATGATGGGAATCTCAGCACTTATCCTCAACCACGTGGCAGGTATCTATGGCGACTCGGCAATCGCAAGTTTTTCGGTGGTGAGCCGCATTACAATGCTTGCGAGTGCGGCGATGATTGGATACGGCCAAGGATTCCAGCCGGTGTGCGGCTTCAATTATGGCGCGGGCAAGTTCGACCGTGTGCGCGCCGCTTTCATCCACAGCTGCAAGGTGTCGACAATCTATTGTACTATTCTTGCTGTTGTGGGATTTATCTTTGCTCGACAGCTGGTGTCTCTCTTTGTCGAAAGCGACCCCGATGTGAGCCGCATGGGTACTGAGATATTGCGTTACCAGTGCATCTCGTTCCCATTGACTGGTTTTGTAGTAATGGTGAATATGTATCTACAGAATATAAGACGCACAGTTCCTGCAATAATTATTGCTATGGCACGTCAAGGAATTTTCCTCATCCCAGCACTCTTCATTGGTAATTGGTTGCTGGGTTTCTTGGGCGTGGAAATCGCTCAGGCTGTAGCCGACACAGCTTCTTTCCTTCTCGCCATACCATTAGGCATCAACACTCTCAATCGTATGGGAAAAACAATTAATACATAGTGCGTTAATAATTTCTTTTTCTCTCCTTAATATCCTTTTAATTCCTCAACTTCCCACCATTACAAATAAATAGCAAGGATTATTTTCGTCAAATAATCCTTGCTAAGCATTCAATAGGTAATAATTTAATTGTAAGGTAATAAAAGAATGTTTTGAGGTTTATTGTAAATGCAAATTTAATGCTTTCAAATGAAATGCTGGTACTTTAATGTGTTTAGCACTTCTAAACTATTAGAAAGTTGGTGTAGTTATGCAATCCAATTGAATTGAAGCCTATTACAACCGAACGAAACACTAAATTTAACAAATTAATGCAAACGATTGCGATTGCCCTTCCAAAAAAATCCAGATTGGACTCCTCTGGACAGGAAAACTTCTAATATTCTTCAATGACCTTGTGTTTTTGCGTTGCAAAGTTATGTATAATTTTTGAATATACCATAACTTTTTGTGAGAAAAAAAATCACGCAATCTCATTGCGCTGATAATCAAGCGCATAAAAACATATGTTATTAAACATCTATTTTGTGCAGTTCCATATTATCGCCATCAAAGGTGGCATATGTGTATTGTTCTATCCAGTCGCCAAGGATTGTCATTGTCTGGCCACCGTCAAGGGTAAGTTGTCGTGCTAGGTGTACATGGCCATATATATAGTGGCGAACTTCGGGATGCTGTGCTGAGTACTCTTTGCTGAATGTCTCAAGTCGCTGGCAGCACACCTCCTTGATCTTGTCTTCTTCCTCTTTCGATCGGGTAACGCGGTTGTGCTGCGACCAGCCGGTAGCTATGCCGTAAGTCCAGCGGGGGTGTATGCTGGCATATAGCCACTGGCACACGCGGTTGTAGAAGCACCAACGTGTGAAGCGGTACATGGGTTTTTGATATCCCACATCGTCGCCATGCGAGAGCAGGAATTGCCGACCCATGATTTCCATCTGGGTGTGACCTTTTATTACGGTAAGGCCCACCTCTTTTGAAAGGTAGTCAAAGAGCCACACGTCGTGATTGCCTGTGAACCAGTATATTTTCACGCCGGCATCAGCAACTTCTGCAAGTTTGCCAAGGAACCTGATATGTCCGCGTGGCACCACGTTTTTGTATTCATACCAGTAGTCCAAGATATCGCCCAGCAAGTATAGCTCGGCGGCATCGTACTTGATGCTGTCGAGAAACTGCACGAGTTTTTCTTCGTGGGCTCGCTTGTCGTCAATGTAGCGGGCTCCCAAGTGAGCGTCCGATATGAAATATGCTTTTTTCACGGTCTTGTCAGTCAAGATCAAATCCTAACTCGAGCTTCGCCTCATCGCTCATCATCCTCACGTCCCACTCGGGTTCATACACGAGGTTCACGGTGCAGCTGTTTATGCCGTCAATGCTATCAACTTTCTGTCTCACATCCTCAAATATGAAATCGGCCATAGGACAGTTTGGGGCAGTAAGAGTCATGTCAATAATTACATTGCCATCATCTTGAAGATCAATCTTGTATACTAATCCCAAGCTGTAGACGTCGACGGGTATTTCTGGGTCAAACACAGTCTTGAGCATCATTATGATTTGCTCCTCGAGTTTGAGTTTCTGTTCTTGTTCCATATTCTTTGTTGCCATTTACGACTGCAAAAGTAGTGAAAAAAATGGAAACTACTGCCTTTTACAAAATTTCTTTCACTTCGAGTAGTGAGCTCACGGTGTGATGCGCACTAGGACATGCCTCGTCACGAACGTTTAGGTAGATGGTGCGCCATCCAGCGCCTAAGGCACCAGCAATGTCGGTTGTGGGGTCATCGCCAATCATCACAATCTGTTGGGGCTCAGCGCCACACAGTCGCATGGCGTAGTCATAGATGCCACGTCTTGGCTTGGTGATGCCGCAGTCTTCGCTCAGCACTAAGTGCGTAATGTAGCGGTTCATGCCTCCTGCCTCGAGTTTGCGTTCTTGCACTCCTTTGAAACCGTTACTTATGGCGTTTATCTGGTATCCCTTGCCGTGTAGGTATTGAAGCAGGTCCACTGCACCAGGCATCAGGTGGTGATTCTTTATCAATTGGTCTAGGTAGCACGTATTCATGGCAGCAGCAAGTTCATCCACGTCGTCGCAACAATATTTGCTCGCTTCAAGAGCTTGCTCAAAACGGCGAACTTCAAGGACTTCCTTTTTTATGCCTCCATGGTTGTATAGTTGCCACAAATCGTGATTGAAATGTTCATAGTGGTCATGAAATGCCTTATAGTCATGGCACCACTCGCTGCAGCCCATGAGCCTGAAAGTCGTTTCAAGCGCTACCTCGCTGTTGCGTGAGAACCACCATAGGGTGTCGTCAATATCAATAAATACTGTTGTTATGCCTTCCATCTCGACTACAAAGTTACAACATTTTTCCAACTAACCCAAATGTAGAGCAGCACTCGAATTAGCTATCACTTTCTTTTTATTTACCCGTTCGAAAAAGAATCGATTTTGTGCAGTTATCTTAAAAAACTGATGCCTAATAAACTGAGAAGTGAAAACTTTTCACTACTTTTGCACCCGTAAAAACATTGAAATAAAGAATAATATTAAATAAATACTTAAGAATCATGAAATTACTTGAAGGTAAGGTGGCACTCATCACTGGTGCCGCACGTGGAATTGGCAAGGCTATCGCCTTGAAGTTTGCTAGCGAAGGCGCCGATATCGCTTTCACCGACCTCGTTATCGACGAGAATGGAAAGGCTACCGAGCAGGAAATCGCTGCTTTGGGTGTGAAAGCCAAGGGTTATGCCAGCAACGCTGCCGACTTCGCTCAAACCGAAGAAGTTGTGAAACAAATCAAGGAAGAGTTTGGCAAAATAGACATACTCGTTAACAATGCAGGTATTACCAAGGACGGTCTCATGCTTCGCATGACCGAGCAGCAGTGGGATGCCGTAATCGCAGTGAACCTCAAGAGCGCATTTAACTTTATCCATGCACTTGTGCCTGTGATGATGCGTCAGCGTGGCGGTTCTATCATCAACATGGCTTCGGTGGTTGGTGTTCACGGCAATGCCGGACAGAGCAACTATGCAGCCAGCAAGGCTGGTCTTATTGCTCTCGCCAAGAGTATCGCTCAGGAGATGGGTAGTCGTGGCATACGTGCTAACGCCATCGCTCCAGGCTTTATCGAGACTGCTATGACTGCAGCTCTTCCCGAGGAGGTTCGCAAGGAGTGGGCCGAGAAGATTCCTTTGCGCCGTGGTGGTTCTGTTGAGGATATCGCCAACGTTGCCACATTCCTCGCCAGCGACATGTCAAGCTACGTCACTGGTCAGGTCATCCAAGTTGATGGTGGCATGAACATGTAATAAAAGTTAGTTAAAAAAAATGACGCATCAGGCTCTATAGTCTGGTGCGTTGTTTTTTTGTTGAGTAACCCAATTGTGCCTTTATTAAGCGGGGTCAACATCAAAGTAGAGACGTGTAGTGCGCATACGGCTATCTATAGCAAGCAACTGCTCATACAGGTCGCGCAGGATTTTCTTGACTTTTGTCATCGAGGCGCTTAGTTCCATCTTAAGCACGATTTGTCGTATGTAGTAGGTCTGTACTCTCGACACCATAGGAGCTTCAGGACCCAGCACTCGTCCACCAAACACTTGCCTTAGCAGGTTGCTGTAGCGCACAGCCATCTCGAGCACCACGTCGTCTTGTTTGTGCTTTAGGTAGATGTTTATAATCTTGGTGAACGGTGGGTAACCATACTGCTCACGTTCGGCAATCTCTTTGTTGTAAAATCCCTTGTAGTCGTGCTCAACCACCTTCTCGATAACGGGATGGCTGGGATTGCTGGTCTGGATAATGACCTTTCCTTGCTTGTTTTTGCGCCCCGCGCGTCCTGCCACTTGTTCCATCATGTTGAAGGCGCGTTCGCTGCTGCGGAAGTCGGGGAAATGTATCATCGTGTCGGCATTTAGGATGCCAACGATGCTCACTGCATCAAAGTCAAGGCCTTTTGTCACCATCTGTGTGCCAACGAGGATGCTGGTCTTGTGCTGCGAGAACTCGTCGATGATGCGGTCGTAGCTGGCTTTCGAGCGAGTCGTGTCAAGGTCCATGCGCGAGATTTTCTCTCCTGGGAACACCTTGTCAATCTCGTCCTCGATGCGCTCGGTACCGTAGCCCACAACTTCTATTGTGGGGTTGCCGCAGGCAGGGCACACGGTGGGTAGCGTGATGGTGTGGCCGCAGTAGTGACAGGTGAGGGTCTCCACATGGCGGTGATAGGTGAGTGTCACGTCACAGTTCACGCATGTGGGTATCCAGGCGCACTCTTTGCAACGCACCATGGGGGCATAGCCGCGGCGGTTCTGGAACAGTATCACTTGCTCATTGTTGCCCAGTGATTTACGACATTCGTCAATGAGCTCCTGCGAGAACATTCCGTTCATCTCATGCTTTTTCCAGGCCTTCTTTAGGTCGATAATATGCACTTGTGGCATCTCAATGTCGGCATATCGTGTATTCAGTTCCACGAGGCCATATCGTCCGTTAAGTGCCTTATAATAAGTGTCAATTGCGGGAGTCGCCGAGCCAAGCACGGTTTTTGCGCCATGCATGTGGGCGAGCATGATGGCAGTGTCACGACCATTGTAGCGTGGTGCAGGGTCTTGTTGCTTGTAGCTGGTATCATGCTCTTCGTCAACAATCACTAGCCCCAGGTTGCTATAAGGTAAGAATACGCTTGAGCGAACACCGATTATGACGCACGGATCGCTGGCGGTGAGTAGCTTCTTCCATATGTCGACGCGCTCATTGTCACTGAACTTACTGTGATAGATGAGCAATCGCTCGCCAAAGACTCGTTGTAGCCGTTGTGTCAACTGGGTGGTAAGGGCAATCTCAGGCACTAGATACAGTACCTGCTTGCCCAGCTTGAGCACATCGTTTATCAGGTGCATGTAAATTGATGTCTTGCCACTCGAGGTAACACCGTGAAGCAATGTCACGGCTTTTTCTTTGAATGAGTCATGAATTTGCAGGTAGGCGGTGCGTTGTGGCTCGGTGAGTTTAGGTAACTCCACGAGTCCTGTTCCCAGTAATTCAAAGCGGTTAATTTCACGCTTGTATATCTCAAATATTCCATTCTTTCGTGCGGCAGCGAGAACTGGTTGGGTGCAGCCTGAACGTTTGAGAAGAGCTTCTTGAGTGACTTCTTGCACAGGTTTGCTTCGTTGTAGCCATTGCGACAGGTCAAGGTAGGCGAGTAGCAGCTGCTCTTGTTTCTTGGCTCGGCTAACTCGGTCGAAGAAGCCATGCAGCGCCTGCTCGTCAGTGCGCTCAATGGTGAGGCGAACGCAGGTTTCGGTTTTAGGGCGGTAATTGTCCATCACGCGTTCTGCTACATGCACAGCTCCCTTGTCGAGTAAGCGGCTCACAATGCCTTCCACGTTCTTGAAACCTGTAGCATTGGTGAGCTCGGTAATCTGCACTTTGCCACGCTGGTTGGTGAAGTCGAGTATCACGCGTTCGCGGTCGTTAAGTTCGCCAGGAGTTTCCTCTTCAAAATCGGGATTTATGCTGATTTGTGTCTCACTCTCTACCTTGAGGCCACTAGGCACGGCGGCTTTGTAAGTCTCGCCCACGGTGCACAGGTAGTAGTCGGCAATCCACTGCCATAACTTTAGCTGGGGGTGCCTCAAGATTGGTCCCTCATCAAGCAAGGCGAGGATTTCTTTCACCTGATAGCCTTGTGGTTCTATGTCGTGGGTCATAACCACTATTGCCGTGTAGTACTTCTTGCGACCAAAGGGAACAAGCACACGATAGCCCACCTTCAAGTCCATCGACTCAGGGATGCGGTAGGTGTAGGTGCCTTGAACGGCAAGGGGCAATATAACTTCGGCAAACTGTGACATAGGTTGCAAAGTTAGTTATTATTTTTGTATATGGCAAATTGCCAAACTAAACTCTCCGCCCGTTCACTGCGTTAAGTGTTGGGTGGCAGTTCAGGAGGTAGTTCTTCGTAGTCTATGTCGAGGGTGGGGGTGTGTGCACTGCTGTGCTGTGGCAAAAGCATAGTGTGTTTTAGACTGGCACACAAGCGCTTCGCTTGAGGCTTGAATGTCTTATAGGTTAGAGCGCCCGAAATCATTCCACTCACGATTGGCACAGCCTTGGTAAGGGTTTTTGATATGCTTCCTTTGGTGATTTTCAGGCCTATGAATTGCGCTATGCGTCTCACGGCAGGATACAGCACTCCATTAGTGAGGGCATACTCTGGTAGTTTTTTGATAATCTGCTTTTGAAGTATCTCGCCTAGTTCTTGCAGGGTTTTCAAGGCAATGCCCACACCAGTCATCACTCCCACAAATATGGTGAGCAGGTTCACTGCGCTCTCGGTCAATTTCCCTTTCTCGTTGAGTAGGGTGGGGAAACCGTAGATGTAGGCGAGTTTTTGTCCAAGCACTAGCACGTGAAAATAGAATTGGGCAATGTCGGTGGGAACGGTACCCAGCGCAGCCCATCCCCCGGGCATTCCCATTGCTGCCGAGAATAGCGAAACTTTCTTGGTGTGCGACTTGATGCAGTCGGCTGCGATGCGGTCGAGGATTTTTTCGGGAACCAAGTCAATGGTTCCTCGCTCAATAGCAGCTTGAAGGTGGGGCTCGCTCAGGTATTTGCCCAATTCGGCTTCAAGGAATTTCTGGCGGTCGACTGTCACGCCGGGCAATTTCAGCGCAGCACTCACCACTTTGTTCCATGCGTTGGTTCCTTTCGACATGGCGTAATTTCTTTTTAGTTGTTAATGTTCGATCTACTTCTCAACCTTTTTTCTCAAGTATTTCTTGAGCTAGTTGCATGTGGCTGATGGCTCCACTGCTGTGAGGGTCATAGAGCAGGGCAGGAAGACCGTGGCTTGGCGCTTCGCTCAAGCGTGTGTTGCGGGGTATCACAGTGGTGAACACTATGTCGCCAAAGTGGCTCTTGAGTTCCTCATATATCTGGTTGGCAAGGCGCAGGCGGGCGTCATACATTGTGAGCAGGAAGCCTTCGATGTGAAGTCTGCTATTTAGTTTCGATTTAATGATGCGCACAGTGTTGAGCAGCTTGCTGATGCCTTCTAGTGCAAAATACTCGGCCTGTACGGGAATGATTACGCTGTGGGCAGCAGTCAGTGCGTTCACGGTAATTAGTCCGAGCGAGGGACTGCAGTCGATAATGATGTAATCATAGTCGCTCTCAACTTGTTGTAGCAGTCGTTGCATCACTTTTTCACGGCTTGGCTTGTCGATTAATTCGAGCTCGGCACCCACCAGGTCGATTCGTGAACCCAGCACGTCGAGGTTCTCGACGCAGGTCTCTTTGCAGGCGCTCTTGATGGGATATTCATCTACGAGGCACTCATAGATTGACGATTCCAACTGGTTTGGGTCAAGTCCTATGCCCGAGGTTGCATTGGCTTGTGGGTCGGCATCTATGAGCAGCACTTTCTTGCCTAGCTTGGCAAGTGAGGCTCCAAGGTTGATGGCTGTCGTGGTCTTTCCTACGCCGCCTTTTTGGTTTGCTATAGCTATTATTTTTGTCATGATCTATAATTCAGGTTTTTATGATTGCTGTATCCACAAGGCTTTAATCTTGCGCTTTATGGCTATGATGTTGCCCACACTGATGAGGGTCATAATCACCACTGCAACAATAAGGGCGATTATGATGGTGCCGCCACTAGTACCCATCGCTTGTAGCATGGGCAAGTAGTAGGCTCTGGCGAGCAGCATGATGATGACCGCAAGCACAAGCACTGCGGCATTGATGGCCAGCACCATGTTGATGTAAGGTTGCGACACTTGTGCTGGTGAGTAGCCTAGGAGTAGCAGGTCTTGAAGTTTCTTGGTGTTCTTCTGCAACAGCAGGTAAATACTGAGCATGAGCACAAAGAAGGCAAGCACACTTATTATTATACCCACTACTATCACGATGCTCACAATCAAATTCAGGAAGTATTGGGCCTTGCCTTGTTGCATCTTCTCGCCGGCAACTTGGTAGCCGTGGTCATCGAAGTAGCGCTGCATCTTCACGTCACCAGGGCTGTTGACCTCCAAAATCAGGCGCGACGGGTTGCGGTCGATGCCACTGCCATAGCGCTCATTGCTCCACTTCATGAACTCTTGGGGCACTACAATAGTGTTGAGGCGGTTAGAGAAACCCACGATGCGGCCCTTCATGGTGTCGTTGTGGCCATTGCCACGCAGAGTGAAGTCGAGAGGAACTTTCGACACAATCCCCTCGCTTATTTGCGGCAGACCTTGACTGGCGGCAAAACCGAAGTTGTAGAGCGACAGATAGTCACGCGACATTATCACGGGAATCTCGGGTTTCTCTGGGTCAAACTTCCAGTCACTGTCGGCAACATCGATAAACTCCGACGGGATTGATTCGAAGAAAAGCATTGTGCCCATGGCGCCACCGCCTGCACCTCCCACCGAGATTGTGGCATACAGGCTGTAGTCGTTGCTTGAGAATTTGCCCACTTTGCGGCACCAGGGCTGTGCCTCGATATCGTCGATAGCAGCTTGCGAGAATTCGTTACTGCCGCCAAGCAGGGTTCCGGCTGTTGATACCGAGCGAGTGATGATGAGGTAGTCTTTCTTGATAAAGCTCTCCTCGTCGTTGAAGATGGGGCGCACGTCTTGGTGGAACTGCACAGCAAGTATTACTATCGTGAGGCCTATGAGGCTAGCCAGCGAGAATCCCACCAGCTGGGCTGGGCTTATGTGCTTGCGCAGCAACTTCCATTTCAGGTGTTTGCTGCTATAGTTGTTGCTTGTGTTGCTCATAGTTTGAATTCCTTGTCGACGGTTATCTTCACGTTATTTCCTACCGAGGTTGAGATCACTCCGGCTCCTTGTCGCTTGGCTTCTTCCATTACCATCTGAGCAACAATCGCGTTGTTGGTGTCGTCAAGATGGCTCACGGGTTCATCAAGCAGTATGAAGTCACATGGCTGGCACAGGGTGCGCACTATCGCAACTCGTTGTTGCTGGCCTATCGACAGCTTGGCAACTAGACTGTTCACTTTGTCGCCTATGCCTAGTTGATGCATCATTCCCACAATCTCTTTTTCGGTCTTGTGGTTGGTGATGCTGTTCTTGAGCATGATGTTCTCAAGGGCTGTTAGTTCGGGAAAGAGCTTCATGTCTTGGGCTAGATAGGCAAGGTTGTGGACGCGTACCTGGCACCACTCGGCAACGCTCAGTTGGCGTATGTCACGGCCATCAAAGGCCATTGTGCCGATGTAGTCGGTGCGGTAGCCGTAGAGGTAGCTGCACAGTGACGATTTGCCGGTGCCACTCTCGGCACTGATGAGATAATGCTTTCCGCGCTCAAACGTGACATCGCGAAGCCATATCTCGCTTCCAGTGTCGCCTCGACCGGCAAACACCGCAGGCAGTGTGTTGTGAAGGGTTATTGTGTTCATTTCATTATCCTTTACTATATATTTCTTTACTTCCAAGAAATAATTTGCAAAAATAACGAATTACTTTCAACCCATTGTCATATTTAAGGAAAATTAAGGTGTTAACCACATTCCACATTCTGCATTATTCCCTACAAAAGCAATTGTCCTTAATAGCCCAAAGCCGAATGGCTTAATAATTGGCACATTGTCCTTGATTGTCTTGAAAAACACCTATGCGCAGCCCACTCTCTACTCTCCACTCTTCACTCTCCACTCTCCACTCTGTACTGTCTAATCCACTTCCATAAACGCGAAGTAGACGGCTACAATGAGCAGTGCGAATGAGACAAAGTGGTTCCAATGCAGTGTCTCGTTGCTGAAGAACAGTTTCACAAACACTGTGAACACCGTCAGCGTGATAACTTCCTGAAGTACCTTCAGCTGCATCAGTGAGAACGGGCCTCCATTGCCTTCAAAGCCTATTCGGTTGGCGGGTACCATAAGGGTGTATTCAAAGAAAGCGATGCCCCAAGAGAACACTATCACTAGGATTAGAGGCCAGTGTGTTGAGATGCCCATTTGTTGCAGTTTCAGGTGGCCATACCATGCAAAGGTCATCACTATATTGCTCATGATGAGCAGTCCGAGGGTTGCAATTATTGCCCAGTTCATATGTTTAAGATACGACATTTTTTTGGTTTAGTATTTCAAAAACGGCTGCAAAAGTAATCATAATTCTTGAAACCAGGAAAGATGTGGGTGAAAAATAAGGAGGTCGCCACAATCGGGCAATCTCCTTATTTGATTTTTTAATGTGCTGATCGATTACCAAGCAAACATTGGGAAGTCCTTCATCATATTGTTCACTTTCTCGCGAACCATGGTGATGGTGGCTTCGTCCTCGGGCTTCTGGAGCACGGTGTCGATAAGCTCAACGATCTCGCCCATCATGTCTTCCTTAGCACCACGGGTAGTGATGGCTGGAGTTCCCAGGCGAATACCTGATGTCTGGAAGGCGCTGCGGTCGTCGAATGGCACCATGTTCTTGTTAACGGTGATGTCGGCAGCTACGAGGGCGTTCTCGGCAACCTTACCGGTCAAGTCGGGATACTTGGGACGAAGGTCGAGCAGGATGCAGTGGTTGTCGGTACCGCCACTGGCAATCTTGTAACCCTTGGCAAGCAGTGCCTGAGCCATTGCCTGTGCGTTGGCCTTAACTTGCTGCTGGTAAGCCTTGAATTCGGGCTGAAGTGCCTCGCCGAAGGCTACTGCCTTGGCAGCGATTACATGCTCGAGTGGGCCGCCCTGAACGCCAGGGAACACTGCTGAGTCGAGCAGAGAAGACATCTTGCGAACTACGCCCTTCTTGGTAGTCTTGCCCCAAGGATTGTCGAAGTCCTTACCCATCAAGATGATACCACCACGTGGACCACGCAGGGTCTTGTGAGTTGTACTGGTAACGATGTGAGCCCACTTCAATGGGTTGTTGAGCAATCCGGCAGCGATAAGACCTGCAGGGTGAGCCATGTCGATCATAAGGATAGCACCCACCTTGTCGGCAATCTTGCGCATGCGCTCGTAGTCCCACTCGCGGCTATAGGCGCTGGCGCCACCCACGATGAGCTTAGGTTGCTCGCGCAGGGCAACTTCCTCCATCATGTCATAGTCAACGATGTTAGTGTCGGGGGTAACGTTGTATTCGCACTGTTGGAACACGAGACCCGAGAAGTTAACTGGGCTTCCGTGTGACAGGTGACCACCATGAGCAAGGTTAAGACCCATGAACTTGTCGCCGGGTTTCAGGCAGGCCATGAAAACGGCCATGTTAGCCTGGGCACCACTGTGGGGCTGTACGTTGGCATACTCGGCGCCAAAGAGCTGCTTGATGCGCTCCTGTGCTAGAGTCTCGGCCTCGTCTACTACCTGGCAACCGCCATAGTAACGGTGGCCGGGATAACCCTCGGCATACTTGTTTGTCAGGCAGCTACCCATAGCTTGCATAACTTGATCACTTACGAAATTCTCACTGGCAATGAGCTCAATGCCACGTTGTTGACGCAGGTGTTCACGCTCGATGATGCTGAACAGTAAATCGTCTCTCTTCATCTTTTAAGAATAATGTTAATGTTGTTTATAGACTAGTCTAAATTGGTTTTCTAAATTATTCGGCAAAGGTAGTAAATAGTTTTCAGTTATCAGTAATTAGTTGTCAGTTTTTTTATAAAAAAGGGAGAGGGGAGAGGGGAGTGTGGGCTGCGCGTGGATGTTTTTTCAGACCATTAAGGACAAAATGTTTTGTTTCAAGCCATGCGGCTTGTGGTTATTAAGGACAATTGACTCACCTGACTCGGTTGACTCACCTGACTCAGTTGACTCAGTTGACTCAGACAGGGGGATCAAAGTCGTTGAAAACGAGGTCTAGATTGCCTGAATGGTAGTCTTGACCTTCATTTTGTGCGTCATCGCTATAGTATTCCTTGTATTCATCGACGGTTATTCTCTCTCCGTAGGGGTCAAGGATGTAACGTGACTCGTCGTAGATGAGCGTGAGATTTGGCTCGAGCTTTACCCTTGGCATTGTAGTTGGTGTTAGTTTGCAGTCAAGTTCTTGGGAAGTGTCATTGTTGCTTTCCTCGAGCAAGGTATTGGTGCTGCCGTTGTTCTTGTCGAGAATATCCTGATGCTTGCGTATGGTCCTTGAGACATGCGACTGTGAACAGCCTACAATATTGGCTATCTCTCTTGTGGAAAAGGAGAGTTTTTTATACTGCAGGATAGCTTTGTTGATTTGTTCACTTGTGCTGTAGCCATAGTCGCGCAGCAGTTGGCGCTCGTTGCCCCCAGTGTAGAAATCGTTGAACTGCAGAAAACCATTGTTCTCGTCGCGCCCGAACTTCACCGTGATGACGTTGAGGTCGTGGTAGATGACGGGCCCCATGCGGTTCTTGTGGTGTTTAATATAATGTGAGATGTTGTTGTGCTCGGCGTTGTACTGATTGGCGCGAGTAAGTGAGAAAATAGAGTCGAAAGCGTAGGAGAACTCGAAAGAGCCAGCCAGAGTGTCGATGGTGGTGAGTGAGGATGGTTTGCGTCGCTTGGAATGAGCTAGAACGAGTATAGATACAAGGAAGTGCTGCGTCCAGCTGCGAAGAGTGTTGAGGACGTAGCGAACGTCGGCCTGGTCTCCCGAGCCTATGAGGTGAGTAATATCGTCGATAATGATGACCGGTGCACGCTCGGTTGTGAAGTCTTTCTTGATGTACTCGAGCACGCTTCGGCTATCGAGCTTGGCATTTGAGTAGTTGGGGTTAAGAGGCTTGACGATGTAGTTTCCGTCGCTCGAATTGTGGTCAGACTTGTCGGTTTTGTAGCGCGCCTTGAACTGATGTGCGGCATTCTCGAAGTCGTAGTAGAATGTCTTCAGTCCTCGCTTGCTCAGCACGTTGGCGATTTGCATAGCGAGGATGGTCTTGCCGACGTTTGGTTCGCCAAACAAGCATGCCATTTCTCCTTGGTACCAGAGTCCGTGCCACAAGTCAACTGCAGGAAAAGAGCGAGCTGCCATTGATGAGAGTTCCTGAGCATCAAATGGTTCGCTGCCTTTCTCGTAGAGTTTGGAATGGTAACGCATCTCGTTGTCCATTCGGCGCATGAATTCTTCGGTGATTGTTTTTATTTCCATGGTGTTTCAGTTTTAACCCAAATCGGTCATTAGGCCGACGACAAGTTATTTTTTTGGGTCTTTTATGTCATAACAGTTTTATTTTGGCATCTTGTTGCAGATATTGTCTTGTCATAGCCCGCTATGTCTTCGACAATATCTTTACAACCTACTCAAAATAAATTCTGTTCTCACATAAATCCTAATGACCGATTCGGGTTTAATTGTTTTTTGAGGCAAAGGTAGTGGAGGGGCTTGCGAGAAAACAATATTAAAAAGTTACAGGGAAGTGGGGAGAGGAGAGAGCGGGCTGCACTTGGTAGTGCGGTGGAGATGTTTTTTTTGACGGCGACTGCGTCGCCGAGTACATTGACGGATGGTAGAAAGCTGTTCGTGGGAGAGTAGAGAGGGGAGAGGGACGAGATGTGGGCATAGCTTGAAAGTGTATCGTACTGGCAGGGAAACACCGCGAGGAAACCCTGGCGACATAGGCAGAACAAAGCGTCGCCAACGGCGTAAGTGGTTCAGCACCAAATATTATGCCTCGGTGATGAACATCAAGGAGTTCCTTGAAGAGAACCTCGGATGGCAGTTCTGCGGAATCATCGCTGATGCCCTTGACAAGAAAAATTTCAGTCGAAATCAATAAAAAAGCGATGCCATAGGCTTCGCTTTTCTATTCGACAAATTGGAATTTACCTTATTACAATATTATTCTTTGGTACCGGTTTTGCGAGTTTCATTGCATATTTGGTGCCGAAAGTTCTTCTGATGATCGTCTCTACATATTTAGTGACGAGTGTTTCATCATTAATATGGGTGAAGAGTCTCAGCACTCTTGTCTGGTTATAC